>OBLI01000146.1_pt1 | contig 74957 bp, 60 predicted proteins | sample 1519701 | NCBI WGS metagenome assembly OBLI01 (sample SAMEA3663005, study PRJEB22513) | pig gut metagenome | biome: pig gut; feature: pig-associated habitat; material: faeces | place: France | collected 2012
GCTTTGACCCAGGGTGTCGCTTCGCTTGCCCTGGGCTATGCGCTTGTTGGGCTTTCAGCCCGTTTGGAATTAAATCCGAAACTATAGTTACATATATTAAACGATGCTGAATATAAAGAAATTCACTTGCAATATGTTGCAGGAAAACTGCTATGTTGTGAGCGACGAAACTAAGGAATGTATGATTGTGGACTGTGGCGCCTTCTATCCCGAAGAGCGACAGGCCATAGTAGACTATATCAGAACAAACAACCTGAAGCCAATGCACCTCGTGGCTACTCATGGACACTTTGACCACAACTTTGGCAACGACACCATATACAAGGAGTTTGGACTGAAGCCTGAGATTCATCGTAAAGACGAAAGATTGCTGCAGACCATCGGCGACCAAGCAATGACCATAGTGGGAGCAAACATAGACGCTGAGATGCCTGCTGCAGGCAGACTGCTGAGCGAAAACGACACCATAGAATTTGGTAGCCATAAGTTTGTGGTGATAGAAACTCCAGGACACTCGCCTGGCGGAGTGTTCTATTATTGCAAGGAGGAGAATGTGGCTTTCAGCGGCGACACATTGTTTAAGGGAAGCATAGGCAGAACCGACTTTGTGGGCGGCTCGATGTTTATGCTAATACAGAGCCTAAGAATGATTAGCCAAATGCCCGACGAGGTGAAGCTGTTGCCTGGCCATGGTCTGGAGACAAGCATTGGCGAAGAAGTGGCTCACAACCCTTATATTGACAGATAGAAATATGATACCTGCTAACGGCAAAAACAAAACAGAAAAAATAATACTCGGCATAGACCCCGGAACTAACGTGATGGGATATGGAGTGATAAAGGCTATAGGCAACAAGGCAGAGATGGTGGCAATGGGCGTGATAGACCTCAGAAAGATTAGCGACCCATACCTGCGACTGGGAAAGATTTCGGAGCGCGTGCTGGGCATCATCGACTCTTATCTGCCCGACGAGATGGCTATCGAAGCACCTTTCTTTGGCAAGAATGTGCAGTCGATGCTAAAGCTGGGCAGAGCGCAGGGCGTGGCTATAGCTGCCGCCATACGCCACTCGGTGCCCATTCATGAATATGCGCCACTAAAAATTAAGATGGCGATAACGGGAAATGGCTCGGCAAGCAAAGAGCAGGTGGCAGGAATGCTGATGCGACTGCTACACCTGAAAGAAGACGAAATGCCGAAGTTTATGGATGCCACGGATGCCCTGGGTGCTGCATACTGCCATTTTATGCAGATGGGAAAACCCGTTGCCGACACCCACTATAGAGGATGGAAAGACTTTGTGGCAAGAAACCAAAGCAGAGTTAAAAACGACGAATAACAAGAAATACACAAACGCAATGCAGAAGATAATAAACATCAAAGAGGGTGTAACTCGCATGCCCGAATGGCGAATGGCAAAGCCTGTGAACTTTCAGGCTGAAGATGGCGAACATATAGCAATAGTTGGTCCTAATGGCGGTGGCAAATCGATGTTTGTAGACATCATCGTGGGCAGACACCCACTACTGATGCACGACCCGGAATATGATTTTGCACCAAGCACCAAACCATTGGTGAGCGAAAATATCAAATACATCACCTTTCGCGATACCTATGGTGGCGACAACGACCGCACATACTATTTGCAGCAACGATGGAATCAGCAAGAGATAGATGCCGAAACTCCTACAGCCAAAGATAAGCTGGAAGAGGCTTTCCTCATGGCGGGCGAAGATACGGCAGAGCGCAGAGAATGGCAGAAGCATATCTATAAGCTATTCCACATGGAGCACTTCTTGGATAAGTATGTTATATTGCTGTCGAGCGGCGAACTAAGAAAGTTTAAGCTCGCCACAATGCTCTTTGCCGAACCAAGGGTGCTGATAATGGATAATCCATTTATCGGACTTGACGACGAAACCCGACATCAGCTCACAGAACTGCTCACGGAGTTGAGCCACGAGCGTGCATTGCAGATAATTCTTGTGTTGTCGAAATCAGACGACATTCCACCTTTTATCACACATATCGTTGAGGTGAAGGATATGATTGTAGGCGAAAAGATGACTAAGGAGGATTATCTCGCCACAAGAGAGCCATTGCCAACGAGCGTGCTGAGCAAAGAAAAGGCGGAGGCAATATTGGCGTTGCCACACAAAGACAACGACTATAATGCCAACGTGGTGGTGAAGATGGATAAAGTGAGCATCGTTTATGGCGAGCGGACAATATTGAAAGACCTCGACTGGACTATCCACAACGGCGAACGATGGGCGCTGTCGGGACAGAATGGCGCAGGAAAGTCGACGCTGCTAAGCCTCGTATGTGCCGACAATCCACAGAGCTATGCTTGCAACATCACGCTCTTCGACCATGAGCGTGGTACTGGCGAGAGCATCTGGGATATAAAGAAGCATATAGGATATGTGTCGCCCGAGATGCACCGCTCATATCAGCGCGATATGCCTTGCATACGAATTGTGGCGAGCGGACTGAAAGATTCCATCGGACTATATGTTAGACCTGAAGAGTCGGAGTATGAGCAATGCCGCTTCTGGTTGAATATCTTCGGACTGGAAGGAATAGAGGATCGCAGCTTTATGAAGCTCTCGTCGGGCGAGCAGCGCCTTGTGCTCCTTGCCCGTGCCTTCGTCAGAGACCCTGAGCTGCTGATATTAGACGAGCCGTTGCATGGTTTGGACAACAAAAACCGAAAGCTGGTGAAAGAGGTTATAAATACTTTCTGTCAGCGACCAGGCAAAACTCTTATCATGGTGACACACTATAAAGAGGAACTGCCTCCATGCATAGACCATAGCATATTCCTGAAAAGGCAGGTGTAGGGACAGCCTCTCCCCCAACCCCTCCACAAAAGGGAGGGGAGTAATTAGACTCATGACAAAACGAGGCTATTTATAAAGGCTAATGTTTAATTGATAATGGTTAATGAATAATTGGTATATGAAAAAGTTATTTTTCGTCATTGCCATCGCATTGATGATGGTAGGACAAGCAAAGGCACAGGAAGTGGCTAACGAGATAAAGCGAATTTCTAAAGCCGTGGTCGACGACCCAAAGCAAGACGTGCAAGTGCGCCGCGTAGCCTACTTCAAAGTAAACGCAGTAGACTATATGAAAATGAAGATTCGCGATATTGTGGCTGGCAATCCTAAGGACAAGGAGGCTATTAACAAAAATATCAAGATGGTGAACGAGCAAGCATACGCCATGTATGAATTTGTGAATCTCTACATCAAGCAACTTGCTGAAGCTAAGACTCCTGAGTCGAAGGATCTTGTGGGAAAAGAGTTTCGCGCAGCATCATTGAACAACCCTTTGTTCAACGACACCGACCTTGAGGTGGTGCAATCATACGTGAACAACGACACCTACCTAACTCGCTTCTCACTCGACACTAATTGGGTGAAAGCACTCGAAGAGGTGAAGAATAATTAATCTGCGGGAAAAAAATGGGCGGATGCAATGTTGTTTGCATCCGCCCTTATTATTATGTCCTATGCCATTACTCATCAATAAAGCGCATGAGGAAGTCAACAGCGCCATTGACACCAAACTTGGTTACGTCGAGGGCAATGTCGTAGTTGCGGCTATCATACCAGTCTTTGCCAGTGAAAGTCTTGGTGTATAGTTCGCGAGTGTAGTCGTTGTCTTCGATAAGGATTCGCGCTTTCTCCTCGTCAACATCGTAGCGCTCCTTGATTCTCGCTATACGACGGTCTAACGAAGAATGAAGGAATATGCGCAGCTTGTTAGGATGAGCTTTGAAAACATCGAAGCCACAGCGACCAACAACCACGCAGCTCTCTTCTTCGGCAATGCGTTTCATCTCTGAAGCTTGAGCATAAAATAGTTGGCGACTCGTAACTTCGCGCTCCACCACCTTATATTCGTTTACAGAGACAAACGACTTATAGAACATCGAGAAGTCCTCCCACCACGATGGTCGTTTGTTTTCTAACTCGGCAGCCTCCGACTCTGTAAGGTTAAACTTATGAGCCACGGCCGTCAATATCTGCTTGTCTATGAGTTTTACTTCCAATCTTTTTGCAAGCTCGGCAGCTATCTCATGACCGCCAGTACCAAACTGTCTGTTGACAGTAATTACAAATCGTTCACGTCTATCCATAGCAAATAAGAGTTTATGGTTTCGACAATAATGTCATCCACCGATGGTTAGCAATAAGTTATCATTGGCAAACTTAAACAATTTGATCGACATTTCCAAGTTTTTATCGATAAAAATTTTAGTAACTTCTTTACTAATATACAATAATCACAAGCTGCAGAGCCCAAAGGGCTCATTAGTACAATCCGTTTTTAACCACGAACTGCTTGAGATTTTACGAACACGAATCGTCCAAATCACACGAATGAGCCCTGTGGGCTCTGCTGCTTGCATTTCTTGCGTGAAAGGTTTTCTAAAAAAATTCGGTTGATTCGAGTTATTCGTGTTCGTTTTAATCACAAGCAGTTGGAGTTTCTTGCGTGAGAGGTCTAATCTAAAAAAATTCGGTTGATTCGAGAGATTTGTGTTCATATAAAAGCCAAAAGTTCGTGTTCTTTTAAAAGCGAACGTGATATTCATAATAACGCAAAAAAGTCGCATGCCTTAACGACATGCGACTTTATTATAATAGAATAATGCAATTCTTACTTCTTAAAGAAGTCCTTAACATCCTCATTACGAACCATACGCTCATCGAAGATGTAAGCACCAGTCTTAGGGCTCTTAACCATCTTGATAACCTTTGTGTATGCACGTCCGTCGGTAGAACCTTCGTGGAGGGTAGCGACCGCTTTCTTAGCCATAGTTTAAATCTCCTTTATTACTTAATCTCCTTGTGAAGAGTCATCTTCTTAAGGATTGGGTTATACTTCATCAACTCAAGACGCTCAGGAGAGTTCTTGCGATTCTTTGTGGTAACGTAACGGCTTGTTCCTGGAAGACCACTGTTCTTCATTTCAGTGCACTCGAGGATAACCTGTACCCTATTGCCTTTAGCTTTCTTTGCCATGGTAATTAATCTCCTATAACTTTAATGTCCTTCCAATCGCAATAACCCTTGGCAACTGCCTGCTTAAGAGCTGCGTCAAGACCAACTTTATTAATAAGACGGAGACCAGCAGCGCTGATCTTAAGTGAAATCCAGCACTCCTCTTCTACATAGTAGAATTTCTTGCTGAAAAGGTTAACGTCAAAGGAACGCTTTGTGCGATGCTTTGAGTGAGACACATTACAACCTATCTGTGCCTTCTTACCTGTAATCTGACAAATCTTAGACATTGCTATGTTTAAATTTTGTTTTCGTTTTTTGATACTTATTCCAAACAGGGTGCAAAATTACAAATATTTCCCGAACCTGCAAAACATTTAGTAAAAGAATTAATGCTTTTAAGGTTTTTTATTTCTTTTAACTCATTGAAATAGAGAATGTGTAGCTATTTTGCTTTAGTTTTGGGCTGAAGCAACATAGAGTGCGCACATCTCTGCACAACGTTCGCCATCGACTCCTGCCGACACGATGCCACCTGCATAGCCTGCACCTTCGCCACATGGGAACAAGCCTTGCAGGCGTACATGCTGGAGGGTTTCGTTGGAGCGAACTATGCGGATTGGGCTCGACGTGCGAGTTTCTACAGCTATAAGCAATGCCTCGTTGGTGAGGAAGCCATGACTACGACGACCGAAATCCTTGAATCCCTGTTGCAGACGTGAGGCAACAAACTTTGGCATCCAAAAGTGTAACGGACTGGATATTAAACCTGGAGCATAGCTTGAGCGTGGCAGGTCGTAGCTAAGGCGACCATTCACGAAGTCGGCCATACGCTGCGCAGGTGCTGTTTGGCGCATGTTGCCTTGCTGCCAGCAGTTGCGCTCCAATTCTTCTTGGAATGTGAGCATGCGCAGAGGGTCGTAGCCCTCGATATCTTCGGTGCGCACTTCTACCACCATACCCGAATTGCTCCATTTTGTGCCACGGTTGGCAGGGCTCATACCATTTACCACTATCTGCTCAGGACCTGTGGCGGCAGGAATAACGAAACCACCAGGGCACATGCAGAATGAGTAAACGCCACGGCCATCAACCTGAGTGACGAATGAATATTCGGCAGCAGGCAGATATTTGCCTCTGCCATTGCGGTTGTGGTATTGTATTTGGTCGATGAGTTCGGCAGGATGTTCAAGACGCACACCTACAGCAATGCCCTTGGCCTCAACCTCGATACCTGAGCTTACAAGATGGCGATAAACATCGCGAGCGCTATGTCCTGTGGCGAGAATCACCGGACCATGATATGTTTCTTCGCCACCAGTCTGAAGGTTTATTGCCTTTACGCCAATGGTCTTGTCGCCCTGAGTGATGATATGCGTCATCTTTGTCATGAAGTGAACTTCGCCTCCGCAACGCAATATTGTGTTGCGCATACTCTCTATCACTCCAGGCAATTTGTCGGTGCCGATATGAGGATGAGCATCTGCAAGGATAGATGTGGAAGCACCATGCTGGCAAAACACATTAAGAATCTTTTCTATTGGTCCACGCTTCTTGCTGCGAGTATATAGTTTACCATCAGAATAGGCACCAGCACCACCCTCGCCAAAGCAATAGTTGCTCTCGCCATCCACCTTCTGAGTTTTGGTGATGTTTGCAAGGTCTATCTTGCGGTCGTGAACATTCTTGCCGCGCTCAAGCACTATAGGACGCAAGCCAAGTTCGATGAGTCGCAAAGAAGCGAAAAGTCCGCCAGGACCCTCGCCCACTACTATCACCTGTGGTTTGCCGCTAACGTCGGGATATTCCGTATGCTGATAGGCATCATCCTCAGGCATCTCGTTGACATAGACTCTCACTTTGAGATTGACAAAGATGGTGCGCTGACGAGCATCGATGCTGCGTTTCAACACCCTTACGGCATTTATCGTTCTCACGTCTAAGCCTTTATCTTTTGCCACATATTCTGCTATCGACTGTTCTGAAGCTGCCTGTTGTGGCAGAACTCTTAATTGATATTCGTAAGTCATTTTATGTTTTTATCTAAAAAATCGAGAATTGCTTTTTGGTTTTTAATGTTGCACTCATGAGGTTGAGCCTCGATATGAGTTTCGAGATTGCTCTCGCTACCAGCATCCTTCCATACTGAGTGCATGATGGAATAAGCTTTCCTCACACCATCGAGCGGAAACAGCTTGTCGCTATCGCCAGCTATGAAGAGCGACGGTTTTGGTGCAGCCAAGGATGCTATGTCGGGATAGTCGAGGAAGAGGCGAAGACCAGGTATACAGTTGGCAAATCCGCCATTTTCTTTTCTGCCATAACGTGTGGTAAGCTGAACATCGGTAGTAACCATCCAGCATACGGCACACATAGCCTTCACTTTGTCTGACAATGCCGAGAGCATCCACGCTCTATAAGCGCCCATCGAACATCCTGCGGCTGCGATATTGTTGGCATCGACATAAGGTAGCGACGCAAGGAAGTCGGTAGAGGCAATATCATCATAGTGCATATAAGCGCAGAGATTTTGTCCGAGCATCATCATGTTGCCTGCAATGATATCATATCGTTTGCGGTCGACACCCTCTTTTCTACCACGTTCTCCCCAGAGCGGAGCATCAATACTCATCACTACATAGCCATGCTGAGCAAGATAGTCACCAAGGAATTGTCCCTCGTAGATTTGCTTTGCCCACTTGTCGGCATCCTCAACCACAGCAGGCTCTTCGGCAATAGGTTTTATCATTTTTTCCTTACCTATATATAAATGTGCGCCATGGTCGTGGAGCAAGTTTACGGCAGGATGTTTGCCTTCGCCATCAGGTTTCAGGATATAAGCCACTACCCTATACCATCTGCTCAACGCTATCTCCACCTTCATAGCCTTATAGCCATTGCGTTGTTCTTCAGCCAACAGCTTCATATCCCAGCTGTCGGCTCTTGGCGGCATAGGTCCCATACATTCCATCACCTTTTGAAGAGCCTCTTGTCGCCAAGTATCGAAGCTAACAGAATCTTTCATATGGCGCCACGCCATAGGATAATCGAGAGTAGCCTGAATGGAGTCTATATAAATAGGTATATCCATAAAGTACTCTGCAGCCTGTCTTTTCTGAGCGTGAGAACAGAGAAAAGGCGTAAGCAAAAATGGTATAGTTATTGCAAAATGTTTCATAATATGATATTCTAAGCGCAAAATTACGCAAATTCCTTGAAAAAACGTTGGCAATGAAGATATTTATTTGTATTTTTGCGCCCAAGTTCGGTTACAGCCCTGTTTGTTTCAGGGGTATCAGAGCATTACCTGTGATGGCAAGGATGGCAGAAAGCCGTCTTTTATCACCACGCAAACACTAAAAACAATATGAAAGTATTAAAATTCGGAGGAACATCTGTAGGTTCCGTGAAGAGCATTCTCAGTCTGAAGCAGATTGTAGAAAACGAGGCAAAGAAACAACCAGTAGTAATAGTAGTGAGCGCCCTCGGTGGCATCACCGACAAGCTCATCGCAACATCAAAGTTGGCTGTTGCTGGCGACGAAGAGTGGAAAACAGAATTCGACGCCATGGTAGACAGACACCATAAGATGATAGACACTATCATCACCGACACCAAAGCACGCGAAGACTTATTTATAAAGGTAGATGCATTATTAGACCAACTTCGCAGCATCTACTTTGGTGTTTTTCTAATCCACGATCTTAGCGAAAAAACGTCCGACGCTATAGTTAGCTATGGCGAACGCTTGAGCTCGCTCATTGTTTCCACTTTGGTGAAAGGTTCAAAGTGGTACGACTCTCGCGAATTTATCAAAACCGTAGACAAGAATGGTAAGCACGTATTGGATGCAGAACTTACTACAGAACTCGTGACAAAGACTTTCAGCGATTTGCCACGAATTTCTCTCGTTCCAGGATTCATATCAAGCGACCGCGACTCAAAGGAGATAACAAACCTCGGTCGTGGCGGTAGCGACTATACTGCAGCCATTATTGCAGCAGCGCTGAATGCAGAAGTGCTTGAGATATGGACAGACGTGGATGGCTTTATGACCGCCGACCCTAAGGTTATAAAGACAGCCTACACCATCAACGAACTTAGCTATATCGAGGCTATGGAGCTTTGCAACTTTGGTGCAAAGGTTATCTATCCTCCTACAATATACCCTGTGTGTGTGAAGAACATTCCTATCAGGGTGAAAAACACCTTTAACCCTGAATCAGACGGTACCATCATCAAGCAAAAGATTGAAAACAATCTAAAGCCTATCAAGGGTATCTCAAGCATCAGCGGCACCACACTTATAACAGTTACTGGTCTTTCGATGGTTGGTGTTATTGGTGTCAACCGCCGTATCTTCACCGCTCTTGCTCAACAAGGCATAAGCGTGTTCCTCGTTTCGCAGGCATCATCAGAAAACTCTACTTCTATTGGTGTTCGCGACCAGGATGCAGAGAAGGCTGTAAACGTGCTGGACAACGAATTTGCTAAGGAGATTGAAACAGGTGCCATGTTCCCTATGCATGCCGAAAGCGGATTGGCAACAATAGCCATCGTAGGCGAAAACATGAAGCACACTCCTGGTATTGCAGGTAAGTTATTCGGCACTTTAGGCCGTAGCGGTATCAGCGTTATTGCTTGTGCGCAGGGTGCATCAGAGACAAACATATCGTTTGTTATCGACGGCAAGTATCTGCGCAAGTCGCTCAACGTGCTCCACGACTCTTTCTTCCTCTCGGAATATAAGGTCTTGAACCTCTTCATCTGTGGTGTGGGCACCGTAGGAAGCAAGCTCATAGAGCAAATTCGCTCACAATATGAGGAGCTGAAAGAGCACTCACGACTGAAGCTCAACGTGGTGGGAATAGCAAGTTCGCACAACGCCATATTCTGCCGCGAAGGTTTGGACCTTGACAACTATCGCGAGCAGCTTCAGGCTTCTGAGCCAAGCTCGCCTGAGAAGCTTCGCGACACAATACTCTCTATGAACATCTTCAACTCGGTATTCGTAGACTGCACAGCATCAAAGGATGTGGCACTACTCTACCAGTCGTTCTTGGAGCACAACGTTAGTGTGATAGCAGCCAACAAGATTGCTGCTTCATCGAAATACGAAGACTATCTGAAACTCAAGACCACAGCTATGATGCGTGGTGTGAAGTTCCGCTTCGAAACAAATGTGGGAGCAGGACTTCCTATCATCGGCACCATCAACGACCTCTGCAATTCTGGCGACAAGATATTGCGCATAGAGGCTGTGCTGAGTGGCACTCTAAACTTCATATTCAATGCCATATCTGCCGAAGTTCCATTCTCAGAAACCGTGCGTTTGGCTAAAGAGCAAGGCTATAGCGAGCCTGACCCTCGCATCGACCTTAGCGGTACTGACGTGGTGCGCAAGCTTGTTATCTTGGCTCGCGAGGCTGGCTACAGAGTGGAGCAAGAGGATGTTGAAAAACACCTCTTTGTGCCTGAGGAATATTTCCAAGGTTCATTGGAAGATTTTTGGAAGAATCTTCCTGCTCTTGATGCCGACTTCGAGGCTCGCCGCAAGGAGCTTGAAGCAGAAGGCAAACGTTGGCGCTTCGTGGCTACTATGGACGGAGGCAAGGTGAACGTGGCACTAAAGGCCGTTGACCGCAACCATCCTTTCTACAACCTCGAGGGAAGCAACAACATCGTGCTCCTAACCACAGAGCGTTATAAAGAATATCCTATGCAGATTCAAGGCTACGGCGCTGGAGCAAGTGTAACAGCGGCTGGTGTGTTTGCAAATATTATGTCTATCGCAAATATTTAATAGCAAAGGAGGACACACAACATGAAACACATTATTATATTAGGCGACGGCATGGCCGACCACAAGGTGGAACGATTGGGCGGAAAAACTCTGCTGCAATATGCCGACACTCCATATATGAATATGCTCGCACGTATGGGACGCTCAGGCCGACTTTCTACTATACCAAAGGGATTTCTGCCTGGTAGCGAGGTTGCCAATACCGCCATCCTCGGCTATGATCTCAACGCCGTTTACGAGGGTCGTGGACCATTAGAGGCGGCAAGCATTGGCTACAATATGGCTGATGAAGACATGGCTATACGCTGCAACATCATAGAACTGGAAAATGGCTTAATAAAAAATCATCATGGCGGCCACCTCACAACAGAAGAGGGCGACATGCTGATAAAATATCTCGACAAACAACTCGGCAACGACAACATCCATTTCATCACAGGCATACAATACAGACATCTGCTGGTGATAAAGAACGCAAGCAAGCATATAGTATGCGCACCTCCTCACGACCATCCTAACGAGCCTTGGCGTGAGCTAATGGTGAAGCCTGAAGAGGGATATTCGCCTGATGGCGACCAAAAGGAGGAAGGAAGAATGACTCCACAAGAGACTGCCGACCTCATCAACGACTTGATATTGCGCTCACAAGAACTACTTGCAAAGCATCCTTTCAACGCTAATCGCGAAGAGAAGGCTAACAGCATTTGGCCATGGAGTGGCGGCTATCGCCCTTCGATGAAATCGCTGATGGAACTGTATCCTGAGGTGAAGCGAGGTGCCGTAATCTCTGCTGTCGACTTGATTCGCGGCATAGGACATTATGCAGGACTAAGAAACATTATCGTTGAGGGTGCAACCGGACTTGCCGACACCAACTATGAAGGCAAAGCGCAGGCTGCTATCGAAGCTCTAAAAACCGACGACTTCGTGTTTCTGCATATCGAAGCAAGCGACGAGGCAGGACATGATGGCGACCTTGAGCTGAAGTTGCAGACCATACGCAACCTCGATTCTCGCATCGTGAAGCCTATCTACGAGGAGGTTTCGAAATGGGATGAGCCTGTATGCATAGCCGTTATGCCCGACCACCCTACTCCAGTAGAATTGCGCACACATCAGGATGAGCCTGTGCCTTTCAGCATTTGGTATCCAGGTATCACTCCCGACGATGTAGAAACCTACGACGAAGTGGCTAGCGTTTCAGGCTCCTACGGCCTGCTCCACTTGCAGGAGTTTATGCAAGCATTTATGAATATAAAATAATACAACCATGCAATACTATAGCACCAACGGCAAGGCTCCACTTGCCACGCTCGAAGAGGCAGTAGTTCGCGGACTTGCTCCAGACAAGGGACTCTACATGCCACAAGAGATACGTCCATTGCCACAAGAGTTTTACGACAATATCGAAAACATGAGTTTCCAAGAAATGTCATATCAGGTGGCACACAACTTCTTCGGCGACGACGTAGATGCCGAGTCGCTACGCGAAATCGTATTCGATACTTTGGCTTTCGAAACTCCTATCGTAAAGGTGGAAGACAACATCTATTCGCTTGAACTCTTCCATGGCCCTACCCTCGCCTTCAAGGATGTTGGCGCACGCTTCATGGCTCGCTTGCTTCGCTATTTCATTAAGCGCAAAGGCAAAGAGCAAGTCAACGTGCTCGTAGCAACATCGGGCGATACAGGTTCTGCCGTAGCAAACGGTTTCCTTGGCGTTGATGGCATACATGTCTATGTGCTCTATCCTAAAGGAAAAGTGAGCAAGATTCAGGAGAGCCAGTTTACCACTCTTGGCAAAAACATCACAGCCATCGAGGTTGATGGAGTATTCGACGACTGCCAGGCTTTGGTGAAGAGTGCGTTTATGGATGAAGAGTTGCAAGGCCACATGAACCTTACTTCTGCCAATTCTATCAACGTGGCACGCTTCCTGCCTCAGGCATTCTATTATTTCAATGCCTATGCACAGGCTAAGAAGTTGGGCAAAGCAGACAACCTGACTATCTGTGTGCCAAGTGGCAACTTCGGCAATATCACAGCCGGACTCTTTGCGCAGCGCATGGGATTGCCAATAATGAATTTTATTGCAGCCAACAATGCCAACGACATCTTCTACAACTATCTGCTTTCGGGCATTTATTCGCCAAAGGCAAGTATTCAGACTATAGCCAACGCTATGGACGTGGGCGACCCAAGCAACTTTGCACGCATACTCGACCTTTACAAGTCGTCGCATGCTGAAATCTGTAACCACATATCGGGCGCTACTTATAGCGACGACGAGATTGCTGCCACCATGAAGAAATGCTACGAGCAAACAGGCTACGTGCTCGATCCTCATGGAGCATGCGGATATCAGGCCTTGAAAGATAATCTGAAGGAGGGTGAAACCGGAGTATTCCTCGAAACTGCTCACCCTGCGAAGTTCAAGGAGAAGGTGGATGCCATACTCTCTACCGATATCGAGATTCCTACTCGCCTTGCAGACTTTATGAAGGGCAAGAAGCAATCGTTGGAAATGGCTGCCGACTTCTCTGCGTTTAAGCAATTCCTCTTGAGTGTGTAATCTTATGCAGTTTATGCAATTCCTCTTGAACGAATAATCTTGCGCCACATAAGAGTTTGCACAGTTCCTCTAACAAAAAGGAAGAGCAAGAGTGCAAGCCATAGCGCATGGTTGCCCCACGAGGGGAACAGGCACAAATAAACAAGGAAGAAAACTACTGCTGCCACCAATGACGAGATGAGCATGCCACGACTTGCTGTGATGCCGATATATAGTCCATCCCAGATAAAAGCCGCCATGCCAGCAAAGGGAATCAGCCATACCCAAGGCATATAGGTTGCCGAGGCTGCAATCACAATTGCATCGTCAGAGAGCTGTTGCATTATTCCTCCTCCACACACGATATAAAACATAGTATAAAGCAGGCAAAGGAGCAAGCCCCACCCAAAGAGGTGGCGCACCGTACTACGGAACATTGCTTCTTTGCCTGCTCCATAATATTTTCCACCCACAGCTTCGCCTGCATAGGCGAAACCATCCATGACATACGAGAAGAAGGTGAAAAACTGATACATCAGAGTGTTTACTGCCAAAACCACGGCACCCTGCTTGGCACCTGTAGCAGTAAACATGAAGTTGACAGCCACAAGGAATAGCGTGCGCACAAAAATATCGCCATTCACCACAAAGAATCTCTTCATCTCGTCTTTTGCCTTAACAGCCTCAAGGCTACATTTCTTCACATATTCGCCGTACTGCCTCTTGAGCAACCATAGCGAGAGAGCGAAGCCTGAATATTGAGCTACGAGAGTGCCAAGAGCCACTCCCTCAACCTTCATTCCTAAGAGATAAACGAAACTTAGACTACACACGATATTCACCACATTTTGGAATATCGACACCATCATTGGCACCTTAGTATTCTGTACGCCAATGAAAAATCCATTCAGACCATATAGTCCGAGCATAGCAGGCACACCCCAAATGCAAATATCGAAATAAGTACAAGCATACGGCAATACGTCGGCTTGAGGAGCCATTGCCGCCATAGCAGCCCAACGCACTATTGGCTGCATCACCACAAACAGCATACCTATGCCTAAGCCTATGAGCAACGCTCTAACAAGGATGTTTGCAACTCCCTTATCATCGCCTTTGCCATAAGCCTGCGATGCCATACCGCTTGTGCCCATTCGTAAGAAGCCGAACACCCAGCAAATAACATTAAATATCATGCTACCAATGGCTATAGCGCCAATATAGGCAGCATTGCCCATGTGGCCAACTATCATAACGTCTATCAGTCCCAACAACGGTACCGTGATGTTAGAAACTATTGAGGGTATAGCTATCTTTAGTATCTCAGAATTCATAATCTTGCGTTTTTATTTATAAACGCAACAAAGCTGCTGAAAATCAGCAGCTTTGTTAATGTTTGCTATAAGTTTATTGTGGTTTTGATTTATCCACCGAAGTTATCATACATAATAGACTCTGGTTCTACGCCGAGAGAATCAAGCATACCCACAACGGCCTTTGACATTGGACCAGGACCACACATGTAGTATTCGATATCCTCAGGAGCCTCGTGGTCTTTGAGGTATGTGTTGTACATAACCTGATGAACGAAGCCTGCGGTATACTTAACTCCGGCTGCATCGGCTGCAGGATCAGGACGGTCGAGAGCGAGATGGAAATGGAAGTTAGGATACTCCTTCTCAAGCTGCAAGAAGTCGTCGAGATAGAACACCTCGTTGAGCGCACGAGCACCATAGAAATAGTGCATTTCGCGATCCTTGGTGTGGAGAGTCTTTGTCATGTGCATAATCTGTGCACGGAGAGGAGCCATACCGGCACCACCACCTACCCAAATCATCTCGCGCTTAGAGTCGAAATGAGGATGGAAATCGCCATAAGGTCCACTCATGATAACCTTGTCGCCTGGTTTCAAAGTGAAGATGTATGAAGAAGCGATACCTGGGTTAACATCCATAAAGCCACTACGGTCGGCCTTGAAAGGAGGTGTAGCGATACGCACGGTAAGCATAAATACATCACCCTCGGCAGGATAGTTAGCCATAGAGTAAGCACGGATGGTAGGCTCTGTGTTCACACACTTCAATGGGAAGAGACCAAACTTCTTCCATGCTGGCAGATACTCGTCGCCAATGAGCTCTTTGTCGATATCCTTATCATAGTCGATGCTGAATGTAGGAATCTTAATCTGAGCATAAGAACCAGGGAGGAAGTCCATGTGGGCACCCTTAGGAAGCTGCACCTTAAACTCCTTGATAAAGGTAGCCACGTTCTTGTTAGAGATAACAGTACACTCATACTCTTTAACTCCAAGCACGCTCTCAGGCACACGAATGCTCATGTCGCCCTTTACCTTGCATTGGCATCCTAAGCGCCAATGGTCTTTGATTTCCTTACGGCTGAAGTGAGGCTTCTCGGAATCAAGAATTTCGCCACCACCTTCGAGCACCTGCACCTTACATTGTCCGCACGAAGCCTTACCGCCACACGCAGAAGGCAAGAAGATGCCATTCTCGTTGAGTGTTGCCATGAGGTTGTTGCCCTGACCTACAGAGAGAGTGCGGTCGCCATTCACGGTAATGTTGACATTACCACTTGGTGAAAGGTAGCGCTTGGCAACAAGAAGAATTATTACGAGGAGCAATATCACAGAGAGAAATACTCCTATACTCGTCAAAATGAATTGTATCATATTTATTATCTCCTCCTAATATTAGATTTTAAGACCAGAGAAACACATCATAGCCATAGCCATAAGACCAACGGTGATGAAGGTGATGCCGAGACCCTGCAAAGGTTTTGGAACATCGCTATAAGCCATCTTTTCACGGATGGCACCCATAGCAACGATAGCCAAAGTCCAACCAATACCGCTACCGAGAGCATAAACCAAAGCATCTACAACATTGCCGATATACTGGGTGTTGGAAGGGTCAAGGTTGATACGCTGCTGCATGAAGAGCGAAGCACCCATGATGGCACAGTTTACGGCAATAAGAGGAAGGAAGATTCCCAACGCTGCATAGAGCGAAGGAGAATAACGCTCCACAACCATCTCTACAAGCTGCACGATACCTGCGATAACGGCAATAAAGAGGATGAAGCTAAGGTATGAGAGGTCGACACCCTCGACGAGGCAGTCTGGACCCAAGATTTTAGTCTGCAAAAGATAGTCTACAGGCACAGTTACCAACAACACGAAGGTAACGGCAAGGCCAAGACCTAATGATGTCTTCACATTCTTTGAAACGGCAAGGAATGAGCACATGCCGAGGAAGAAAGCGAATATCATATTGTCCACGAAGATGGACCTGAAAAATAAGCTAACCAAATGTTCCATAATTATTTCTCCTTATAAAAGAAGGCACGATGTACCCAGATTACACATCCCAAGAGTATCAACGCCATAGCAGGCATTGTCATCATACCGTTGTTTACATATCCCATATCGTAGACAGCATCTGGCAAGATCTGGAAGCCGAGCAAAGAACCACGACCGAAGAACTCGCGCACACCACCTACCAATACCAAAATCATGGCATAGCCAAGACCGTTGCTGATACCATCGATAAAGCTTGGCCAAGGACTGTTTGTCATGGCGAAAGCCTCAAGACGACCCATAAGGATACAGTTGGTGATGATAAGTCCGACGTAGACAGAAAGCTGTACGCTAACATCATAAGCAAAGGCTTTGAGCACTTGGCTAACGATGGTTACCAAAGCGGCAACAACAACGAGCTGTACGACAATACGAATACGAGTAGGAATGGTGTTGCGGATGATAGAGATGATAACATTCGAGAATGCTGTAATCACAGTTACCGCAAGTCCCATCACGATGGCTGGCTTCAGCTGTGAAGTCACGGCCAATGCGGAACAGATACCAAGCACCTGAACCAAGATAGGATGGTTGAGGTTCAGAGGACTGGTAAATACTTCCTTATTTTGTTTTGAAAATAAGCTCATAACTTAAAATCTTATTTCTTTAAAAATGTGACATACTTACTGAAACACTCCTGAAGCATAAGCGACACGCCATCAGAGGTGAGAGTAGCACCAGTAACGGCATCAACCTCAGAAGCTGGATTCTTAACGTCGCTTGCTTTCTTAACAGCTATAGCTACGGCAGCACCATCGGCAGAGAAAATCTTCTTTCCCTTGAAAAGGTCTTGCCAAGCCTTGCTATCCTTGATTTCTGCACCAAGTCCGGCTGTCTCGCCCTGATGGTCGAAATATGCGCCATAGATGGTGTTCTTGTCAGCATCGAGAGCAATATAACCCCAGATAGAGCCCCAAAGACCCATACCGTATACAGGGATTACATATTTCTTTTCGCCATCAACATTGCAGACATATACTGCAAGCTTACCCTCTTTGAGGTCAGCACTATTAAGCTTAAAGCCTGCGTTTTCGCCACCCTTTTCGCCTTTATTGATAACAGTAGCGTTGGTATCGATAATCTCGTCGCACTCTACAACCTCAGTATATTTAGCTGCAGCATCAGCATCGCTAAGGTCGCGGATGTTGAGCGAAGCGAGTATCTGCTTCTTCTTGTCGAGTGCCACATTGATATCCTGCTGTGGTTTCAATGCCGAATAAACAAAGGCAAGGAGAAACGCTACAACAACAACCAAGATAGCACTATATATAATAATGTAGGAATTCTTATTTGTATTCATGATTATACGCTATTAATGGTGTTTACTTCTGAATTCGCTTCATTCGCTTGCTAACATTAGCCTCAACAACATAGTGGTCGATGAGCGGAGCCATCATGTTGCCAAACAATATGGCGAGCATCATACCCTCTGGATAACCAGGGTTCATAACGCGGATGATGATAGCCAAAGCGCCTATCATGAAGCCATAGATATATTTACCAGTATTAGTACGTGCGCTTGTCACAGGGTCGGTAGCCATGAAGACTGCTCCGAAAGCAAAACCACCCAAAACAAGGTGCTCATACCAAGCGATAGCACACATATCGGTAGCCTGGAAGATTACGGCTGCAATAGCTCCACCTGCGATAACGCTAAACATGGTGCGCCAAGAAGCGATGCCTGTCCACAAAAGGATTACGGCGCCGATAGCGATAGCTACAACGCTTGTTTCACCAATACTACCAGGGATAAAACCAAGAATCATGTCCTGAAGCGAAGCTGTGATGTCGGTACCAGCAGCAAGCTGACCAAGAGGTGTAGCACCTGTGGTAGAGTCGACAGCCACATGACCAAGACCAAAGATAGTGTCGTTGGCAATCCAAACCTGATCACCACTCATCTTAGTAGGATAAGAGAAGAAGAGGAATGCACGAGCCACGAGAGCCACGTTGAAGATGTTCATACCTGTTCCACCAAAAATCTCCTTACCGATAACTACGGCAAAGGCTACTGCAATGGCGAGCATCCACAAAGGGCAGCCTACAGGAACAATCATAGGAATGATGATACCGGAAACGAGGTAACCTTCCTGAATTTCCTCACCCTTCCATTGTGCCCAAGCAAACTCGATACCAAGACCAACGATATAGCTAACAAGGATTTTTGGCAATACAGCCAAAGCTCCATAGAGGAACATTTCAACAAATGAGGTAGAAGCCAAAGCCTGAGCATGTGCTGCATTCTGATAGCCCACATTATACATACCGAAAAGCAAAGCTGGCAACAGAGCTATCACAACGATACTCATGATGCGCTTTGAGTCGATGGCGTCGTGGATGTTTACACCACTCTTTGCTGTGTCGTTAGGCACAAAGAGAAAAGTCTCAAAGCCGTCGAAGACACTACGAAAGGCATGCAACTTTCCACCCTCTTCGAAAGTAGGTTTTACTTTATCGAGATATTTACGTAATGACATGATTAAATAAATTAAAGTTATGATATGTGTTTAGCTTTCCTTTCTCAAAATATTGAGACCCTTGCGCACGATGTCTTGCAGTTCAAGCTTTGAAGAGCATACAAACTCAGCCACAGCGAAGTCTTCTGGAGAAACCTCGTAGATACCAAGCTGCTCCTGGCGGTCGATGTCACCTGCGATGATGGCCTTGATAAGATATTCGCCATAGATATCCATTGGCAACACCTTGTCGTATTCGCCGCTCATTATCATGTGGCGCTTGCCACCCTTGATACGTGCATCGATATTGTAGTTGCGCTTTCCGAAGAGCCATGAGAAATAGCTATGGTTAGCCGAGAACTGATTTAGACGTGGCATTATCCAGCCAAACATCTCGTCTGCATCGTTACCCTCAGGGATAACGCAAACCTCAGAAGTATGAGCACCAAGGAAGTCGTCTGCAGTAGCCTTACGACCTGTCAAAGGATTGCCATTAATAATTCTGATGCCATTCTCGCGTTTTAGTTTTCCTTTAAGTATCATACACAAATGTGTACCAACCAAGGCTTCTGCATATTCAGGAGTTTTGATTTCCGCGCCAGCTACAGCAACCAAGCGAGTAAGGTCTACACGACCGTTGTTAACCAAACGTCCGATAAACAATACAGCTACAGGGTCGACAGTCCAAACCACTTCGCCCTTGTTTACAGGGTCAATATGATTAATCTGCACACCAACATTGGCTGCTGGACAAGGACCTACAAAGCGATTAACCTGAGCATCCTTTAAACCATCCCAAAGTTTGTTGCTGCTGTTCTTGCCAATGCCAACATTCACGTTAGCAATCTTAGCAAGAGCCGAGATACCAGCCTGAAAGTCAGCCTCCTGTCCTTCGAGTTCATACTCAAAGTCGGCAGCTAAAGGCATGTCGCGGAATGCAGAAACATAAATAGCCTTAGGATTTGTGTCTGGTGTTGTAGAAACAGCAAAAGGCAACTGGTTGATATAACCAAACAAGCCTGCTTCGAGTAATAAATCTTTTACCTTCTGTGCATCGGCAGAAGCCAAGTCAAGCTTACCGAAGTCACGATACTGCTGCTCTGCGTCGGCAGTAACTTTAATACTCATCACTTTGCGGCGGTCGCCACGAACAACGGCACTAACGGTACCGCTGACAGGAGAAGCGAATTTCACCTCAGGGAAATTCTTGTTGACAAACAAAGCATCGCCTGCCAACACCTTTTCACCCTCCTTAACAACAACCTTGGGGACAACACCGGCAAAGTCGTCGGGAACAAGGGCAAAGTCACCAATAGGCGACACAACATCCTTTCGCTTTTCGGCCTGACCTACGAGCGAAATGTCTAATCCCTTGTGCGTCTCAAAATTTCTGATCATAACTATATATTAATAAGGATAATTATTATTCTCTATGCTTGATAGCTGCAAAATTACAGAATAAATAGGAAAAAATGATAAAAATAACTTCGTTTGTTGCTCGTAAACAAGTAAATTTGTAATTTTGTAGACCATTTGCAAAATTATTGACCACAATTTGTAAAATGGTGTTTACAAATGAAAAGACTGAAGACTATAATAAATGCCACGATATGGACACTCTGCGCTCTGTATCTTAGTATCGTAGTGCTGCTGAATATTCCGGCAGTACAAGCCTTCGTTGGTAGCCAAACAGCCAATTTCATCGGTAATGCTCTCGACACCAAGGTGAGCATCGGTCGCATAGACCTTGGATTGCTCAACCGTGTTATTATAGATAATGTACGCATAGACGACCAGGCTAACAAAAAGCTGTTGACAGCCACTCGCCTTTCGGCTAAGATATCATTTACAGACCTTGTGAAGGGTGGCATCACGATATCGTCTGCACAGATTTTCGGTCTTGATGCCAATATTTATCGCAAGGACGAGAAGTCTAATACCAACCTTCAATTCATCATCGACGCCTTAGCATCGAAGGATACCACCAAGACCAAGAAGCCTTTGAATCTTGAGATTGGCTCGTTGGTGATACGCCATGGCAAGGTGAGATACAACCAGCTGGATTCTCCCGACTTCCGACTAACATCGCTAAAGCATATAGACCTTAGCGATATAAGTGCGCATATAATTCTCAACAGACTTACCAACGATTCTATAAATCTAAATATCAAGAAGTTAGCCTTGAAAGACAAATCAGGACTTAAACTTCGTGATTTCAAACTTAGAGCTATAGCAAGTAAGAAGAAAGCTGAAATCGACAAGCTATATATTGCTTTGCCAAAGTCTGAAATTAATGTAGATAAAGCAGTAGCTACTTACGATGCCAAGGATAGCAAGTCGCTATTGCCATCGCTGCAATATGAAGCCGAGATGGAGCATAGCCATGTATACCTGCCCGACTTGGCAGCTGTGGTTCCGGAGCTTGCAAAACTTGCAAATACCATAAACATTTCGACGTCAATATCAGGAACAGGAACCAGCATGAAAGTTGCCCGTTTGGAGATTGATACCGACAACGGCTCAACAAAACTTAGTGCTGACGGTTCGCTAAGTAATGGTTTTGATTCGCCAAAATGGATTGCAAATATAGCCCTGCTGAAGGTTGGCAATACTACTATAGACAAGGTCCTAAAAGCCTTCAACCCTAACAAGGCTATGCCTACCCCACTCGCCAACCTTGGCGATATAGCTTTCGTGGGCTCTATTGGCGGTAAGGGTAACGACATATCTGCCAACGGCAATCTCAAGACGAGTGCAGGCTCGCTAAAGATTGATGGAGGAAAGGAAGATAGAAATTTGTCGCTATCTGTAAGCACCAACGATTGCAACCTTGCTGAAATTCTCGACAACGACAAGCTCGGCATATTGGCAACAGAAATTAAAGTTACTGCCATGTTGCAAAACGAAGCTAAAAATACTGGTAATGGCAAGGCTCGTAAAGGCATTCTTGGCAAGATACAGCAGCTGACGGCTAATGGCAATATCGACAAATTTCAATACAACGGCTATGTATATTCCAACATCAATATCGACGGAAAACTTGATGGCAATAACATAAGCGGACAACTTGCTATCAACGACGAAAACATAAAGCTAAATGCCAACGGCACCTTCGCTACCGATCTTCCAAAGGCAGATTTACTGTTGCAGTTGGGCAACATCTGTCCAAAGGCATTAGGACTTACTGACAAATGGGGCGACGCATGCTTCGCAGCTAATGTGGATGCCGACTTTGTAGGTACCAACGTTGATAATGCAAATGGTAATATTACTATTAGCAACTTCAGCATGGCTACTGCCGAAGATACTTATAATATAAGAAATGTATCGCTATCATCACGTTACAACGATGAGCGACATACCATAACACTAAATTCCGACTTTGCAAACGTTGGCATAACAGGACAATTCCATATAGCCGACCTCATACAATATGTAGAGAATCTGGTGGCAGAGAAATTGCCAAGCATACAGCAGCTCACACCTATCAGAACTCGCAAGGCGCCTGACTGCCGAATGCTGTTCTATGCCGACATCATGAATACCGAACCTCTGCAACGACTATTGAATGTGCCTGTAGCATTAAAGAAGCCTGCGCGAATAGATGGATATATGAATAGTCTGCAGTCGGAACTAAGCATACAGGCATCTGTGCCACAACTGAGCATTAGCGACCAAGACTATGCCGACATCTCGCTTTCAGTATCAACGCCTGCAGATGCTCTTAACGCAATTCTTAAAGCAAAGAAGGTGTTGAGCAACGGCAATAAGGCAGAATACGCTCTCGACGCTATGGCTGCAAACAATAAACTTTCGGCAGCTCTCGTCTTCGATAATCATAGCAAGTTGCACATAAAGGGCAACATGAATGCCAACGCTCAATTCTCACGCAACGAAGAAGGCAAGGTGAAGGCTGTGGTAAATATCATGCCATCGCATATGATGATAGACGACACCAACTGGGATATCATGAGCTCTACCCTCACCTATTCGCCAAAACATATAGAGATAGAGAACTTCGCTATAGAGCATGACGACCAGCATATTCATATCAACGGTCTGGCTACGGAGGATAATTCCGATTCGCTAACGGTAGACTTGAAGGATGTTGATGTGGCTTATATCCTTAACCTCGTCAACTTCCATGCTGTAGACTTCGACGGTCATGCTTCGTGCAAAGCTTTTGTCTCAGGTACCTTTGGCACACCTCATGCCAAGGCTTACCTTACGGTAGATAAATTCACATTCGAAGAAGGAAGAATGGGAACTCTATATGCCGACGTGGCTTGGAACAACGAGCAGGAACAGATAGACATCAACGCCAAAGCTAAAGACGAAGGTGGCAGACATACAGACATTAATGGTTATGTATCGCCAAAGCGCAACTATATAGACCTCGGCATTTCTGCCCACAACACAAGGGCAGAATTTATGCTTGGCTTCTGTAGCAGCTTCATGGACAAATGCGATGTTAATGCTAATGGCGACGTGAGACTATGGGGATCGTTAAGTGCGCTAAACCTCACGGGCGACCTCGATATAGCTGGAAAGATTGGTATTTCAAGTTTGAACACGGAGTATTCATTTAATAATGCTCATGTGCGACTATTGGAGAACGAAATCCAATTGCCTGGCGACACCATTATCGACCATAGAGGCAACACAGGCGTGGTGACAGGAAGCTTGCATCATCAGCATCTCTCGCGCCTTACCTACGATATCGGAGTGAAAGCCAACAACCTCTTAGCATACAACTTCGATGGCTCGGATGGCAGCACATTCTATGGCACAGCCTATGCCACGGGCCAATGCAACATACGCGGACGAAGTGGCGAAGTGGTGATGGATATCGACGTTGTGCCTAACGAGGGTTCTATCGTAACATATAATGTTTCGAGTCCTGATGCCATAAAGTCGCAAGAGTTTATAAACTGGGTGGATAGAGATTCTATGCAACTACAAGGTACGAAGATAAATCTGCCACAGGGATTGAAGACCCTGGCTGATATGCCTTCCGACATACGCCTCAACTTCTTGGTGCATACGCAACCTACGGCAACGATACGCTTGATAATGGACAATACAAGTGGCGACTATATCGACTTGCGCGGTTCGGGCGTTATTCGTGCCACATATTATAATAAGGGCTCTTTCGACCTCTATGGCAACTACTTGGTGGAGAGTGGCGTATATAAACTTACCATTCAGAATGCTTTGCACAAGGATTTTGAATTCATGCCTGGCGGCACAATTGCTTTTGGTGGCAATCCGTATGATGCGATATTGAACCTCAAGGCTATGTATCCTGTAAACTCCGTGAGCCTATCAGACTTGCAGTTAGGTCGCTCGTTTACGAGCAACAACATCCGCGTGAACTGTCTCATGAATATCACAGGAACGCCTAATCAGCCAAAGGTAGACTTCGGATTAGATATGCCTACGGTTAGTAGCGACGCCAAGCAGATGATATACAACCTCATAAATAGCGAGGAGGAGATGAACCAGCAGGTTATCTATTTGCTTGCTGTAGGAAGATTCTATTCGCAGGGCAACAACAACGCGAATGCCGAAGGTGAAGCACAAAGTCAGACTACGTTGGCCATGCAGAGTATATTGAGCGGACAGATAAGTCAGCAGATAAACTCGCTATTGGGAACGGTTATTAATAACAACAACTGGAACTTTGGAGCCAATATCTCTACTGGCGACGAGGGATGGAACAACGCCGAATACGAGGGGCTGCTGAGCGGTAGACTGCTCAACAATCGTCTGCTCTTTAATGGTCAGTTTGGCTATCGCGACAACGCTAATGCCACACAAAGTTTCATCGGCGACTTCGACCTTCGCTATCTTCTCTTCCCTAACGGCAACCTTGCCGTGCGTGTGTACAACCAGTCTAACGACCGCTACTTCACTCGCAATAGTCTAAACACCCAAGGTCTGGGCTTCATCCTAAAAAAAGACTTCAACGGAAGAAGGAAGAATAAGAAAGGTAAAAAGGTAAAAAGGTAAAAAAGTAAAAAGATAAAAAAGGCTAATGGCTTTAGCTTCTAGCTACCGCTATGGAGCAACAGCTTCTTTTTATGCTAAAACTTCTAAAAATATAAACAACCAAAATTTATAAACAACCAAAATTTATAACATGAAGAAAAACATTTTCATTATCGCTATGGCTGCAGTAATGGCAAGTGCTTGCAGCTCATCAAAGCAAGTAGTATCATCAGCCGACCTTAATGGCGAATGGACAATTGAGAAAGTCAACGGCACAGCTATCAACAAGAATGCTGGCGACGAGATTCCATTCCTCGGTTTTGAGGTAGACAAAAAGAATGTATATGGTTGCACAGGTTGCAACAATCTGACAGGAACCATGGAAATAAAGGACAACAAGCTCGATCTCTCAAAGATGGGATGCACACGGATGTTGTGCGCAGACATGACAAACGAGCAGATTGTTCTTGGTGCGTTGGAGAAAGTAAACTCTTTCAGCATCGACGAAAATGGCAACCTCATCCTTAGCAACAAGCAGGGTAAGGCAGTCATCGAACTTGCTAAGAAGAAATAATCCTACTTGCTAAGAAGAAATATTCCTTCACCCCCAATAAACAATTCGCCCTGCAAGGGAAAAGTGTTATCAAGGCTGATAAACACTTTATCCTTTGCAGGGCGTTTTAGTTTGCCTTCCTGGCTGGTTACTATTTAATCTTTTCCCACATATTCAAATAATAACAATTCGACTAATCGTAATTAGCATTTCGACTAATCATAATTAGCAATTCGACTAATCGTAATTAGCAATTCGACTAATCATAATTAGCAATTCGACTAATCGTAATTAGCATTTCGTCTACTCCAAGATTCTGAACTTGGCAAACTTTAGGAGTAGCTGCTTGATACCAACGTTTTCAAATTCTACGGTTGCCTTAGTATTCTCGCCCGAACCTTCTACATTAAGCACCTTACCAATTCCGAAGCGCAAATGCTCGATGACATTGCCTGTATGAAGCGAAGCAACAGAAGCTGACGACGGGGAACTTGAGGAAGTAGACATACCAGCTGATGATAGCGAAGAGCCAGAAGATGATGCCGACGGCATCTGACGGCCACCATTTGTCATGGCTTCCGACACACGCTTAAAGTTGCCACCACTTGCAGCAAGCAATTGCTTAAACTTATCTGAGAATGGGTCTACAGCATCTTCACTTCTATTGCCACGAGTAATCTTCGGCTTAGGGTCGGCAACAAAGCGGTCGGCAACAGGACGATTGTTTTGCATGCCGCGACCATAATGCGGAGTATCGCTATCCCACCCATGAGCTCCATGATAAGGGGTATTCGACTCGTAGTTGTCGCTACCCCAACGAGAACCGCGTGACGACTCGCCCATAGACTGATTCTGCATAGATACATACTTAGAACTAATCTCGCGCAAGAACATGCTTGGATTCATAAACTCAGCACGGCCATAGCGGAAGCGTGACTTCACATGTGTGATATAGCAATGCTTCTCGGCACGAGTCATGGCTACGTACATCAGTCGTCGCTCCTCTTCAAGGCCGCGTGGCGAGTCCATACTCATTTGGCTTGGGAAGATAGAATCTTCTACGCCAACGATAAATACGGTATTAAACTCCAATCCCTTTGCGGCATGGACAGTCATGAGCGACACACGATTTTGCGTATCGCCATCTTCGTCGCTCTCAAGATCGGTAAGCAACGACACCTCTTGCAGATAGTTAGAGAGATAAATATCATTCTCCCTACCCTCTTCGCGTTGAGCCTCCACGAAGTCGTGGATAGAAGAAATGAAGGCATCGATATTCTCACGACGAGTTTCGCCCTCTACCGTCACATCGGCAGCAAGGTCGGCCATGATACCGCTATTCTTGAGGATATCCTCGCCAAGAGTGTAGGCATCGGTTACGTTGACCTCAGCCACAAAACTATCTATAAGCTGCTTAAAGCGTTCGAGCTTGGTGAGTGTTCCCTTGTTGACATCGAGCTTATAGAGCATAGGATTTTCCAACAATTGCCAGAAGCTAACGCCATATTCTACGGCAGCCGAAGCAAGCTTCTGAATTGTTGTGTTGCCTATGCCACGAGCAGGATAGTTGACCACACGACGGAAAGCCTCTTCGTCATTAGGATTGGCTACAAGTCGGAAATATGCCATCACATCCTTTATCTCCTTTCGTTGATAGAAGCTCTGACCGCCAAAGATGGTATACGGAATATTTTGCTTGCGCAATTCTTCCTCGAAACTTCTACAAAGGGCGTTGGCACGATAAAGGATAGCGAAGTCGGAATATTGGCTATTCTCACGATTCACATATCGCTTAATGGTATTGCAAACCACGATAGCCTCTTCCTTATCAGAATAGGTCTCGATTACCGAAATCTTGTCGCCCTCCTCATTCTCGCTATACACTTGCTTCGGTATCTGCCTACGGTTTTTCTGCATGATGCTGTTGGCAGCTTCAACGATAGTTTGAGTGGAACGATAGTTGCGCTCAAGCTTGAAGAGCAAAGCATTAGGATATTGATGTTGGAAGTCGAGGATGTTGTCGATATTGGCACCACGAAAGGCATAGATACTTTGGTAGTCGTCGCCAACTACGCAGATGCGTTGGTTTTCGCGAGTAAGGAGAGTAAGTATGCGTTGCTGAGCATAGTTGGTGTCTTGATACTCATCCACGAGCACATAGGCAAACCTCTCAGCATATTTTCTCCTTACCGCCTCGTTTTCCGAAAACAGACGGAAAGTGAGTACCAGCAAGTCATCAAAGTCCATAGCATTAGCCTGCAAGAGTCGTTGCTGATATATGCGATATATTGCTGCTGTTTGCGGTATCTGCGCACGAGCATCACGATCAGCAATATAGTTGTCGGCAGCATAAGCTTCGGGAGCCACAAGTTTGTTTTTAGCCAACGAAATATGCTTATGCACGGTAGCTGGCTTATATAGCTTGTCGTCGAGTTTTAATTCCTTAGCGATATTCTTGAGTAGCGAACGCGAGTCGGCTTCATCATAAATAGTAAACTGCGAAGAATATCCTATATGCTCAGCCTCGGCACGAAGTATGCGTGCAAATACCGAGTGGAAGGTGCCCATATTTAGTCGCAAGGCAGCCTGGTCGCCCACGATAGTGGCGATACGCTCTTTCATCTCCTTGGCTGCCTTATTGGTAAAAGTAAGGGCAAGGATGCTCCATGGCTGCAAGCCACGAGCTATGAGGTAGGCTATCTTATATGTAAGCACACGAGTCTTGCCCGAGCCTGCGCCGGCAATAACAAGTTGCGGACCATCGAGATATTCCACGGCCTTGCGTTGCGACTCGTTGAGCTGCGAGAGAATGTCTTGTATGTTGTAGTCCATATTGATGGTTTAATTCTTCTTATGATACACGCCACCAACGGCAGTACTTGGATTATAGTCTTGACCCTCCTTAGGAAACGACGGAATGTATCTCATATTTGCCTTAATGGCTCTTTGGCGTTTGCGCATATAGGCACTTGGATCTTTCGAGCTATAAATATGTGGATTAGGCAAAGTGGCAGCTATCAAGGCACATTCGCCTCGACTCAATTCCGAAGCCTGCTTGCCGAAATTGTTTTCTGCCACAGCGTCCAAGCCATATATCCTATCGCCCATCTCAATAGAGTTGAGATAAACCTCCATAATGCGTTGTTTGCTCCACATCATCTCGATAAGAGCCGTGAAATAAACCTCAAATCCCTTTCTTACCCACGAACGACCAGGCCAAAGGAATACGTTTTTAGCTGTTTGCTGCGAGATTGTGCTGGCGCCATATTTCTTTCCTCCCTTAGTATTGCGCTTAGCAGCCTTGCCTATGGCATCGAAGTCGAAGCCGTGGTGTAGCAAAAACCTTGAGTCTTCGCTCGCCATCACGGCCACGGGCATATGTGGCGACATTTCGTCTAATGGCACCCAATGATGATGCATGGTGAGGCTACCTGTTTGCATACAACGGATGAACATTAATGGAGTGAAATAAACAGGAATAAAGCGATAGGCTACGACAGCAAGAATAGTAGAGGCAAAAAATGATGCCACTATCCATTTCAGTATATTCTTCAGCTTTTGCACGAGTGTTGTTTTGAAGTTGAGTTCTTTATTAAGAAAAATGTTTCTTTTAAGAAAACAGATTCTTTTATTAAGAAAAAAACATGCAGGAACAGGCATACTTCTTATTAATACGCCTGCACCTGCATGGTAGTATGTAAAACCCAGTATTACTTGAGTGTGCCATTGTTAGCAGCCTCAATCATAGCCTTGCTTGCATAGAGATAGAGCTCTACACGACGGTTAGCCTGACGACCAGCAGCTGTTGAGTTGTCAGCAACAGGCTGGGAGCTGCTCTTACCAACAACATTAGCAAACTGTGAACGAGGAACGCCGCAGCTTACCAAATAGTTTACAACGCTCTGTGCACGTTGGTTGCTCAAAGGCTGATTGATATCCTCGTTACCTGTAGAGTCGGTATGACCATAAACGTCTACCTGGCAACCAGAATTGTTCTTCAACATAGTAGCAAATTTAGCCAAATCGTTCTTTGAAGCAGCACTCAAAACAGCCTTGCTTGAAGCAAAAAGAAGGCCAGAGTCGAATGTTGCCTTTACTGCCTTTAAACCATTAGCATCTGTAACTTCCTCAACCTTTGCACTCTCAATCTTAGCAGCTTCTGCAGCCACCTTATCCATATGCTTGCCGATGATAGCACCAGTTCCCGCACCTACAGCACCACCAATAGCAGCACCTACAGCTGTATTACCTGCAATCTTACCAATAATAGCACCAAGAGCAGCACCTGCTCCTGTACCAATCAAAGCTCCTGTACCAGTTTTGGTAGAGCAACTGCAAACAGCCAACACGCAAAGGCCTGCAGTCATCATTTTAAGATTCTTCATGTTTGTTGTTATTAAAATTGATTAAAAGTTTGTTTCTTTTACCTTTGGGTATGCAAAGTTAATTCTTTTTTCGTTATTGTTTGCCTTATCCCAACATTTTTTTGTAATTTTGCGGCAAAATTAATGAATAATTCCTTAAAAATCCCTATTGTCTTGTAGGAAATACTATAAAAACTGTATAGATTTCACTATCGAGGGGTTATAGCAATGATAATGCAGAAACAATAAAACCAAAATATAAAAATGGCAAAAGAACTAAAAGAATTGACCAAAAGAGCTGATAACTACAGCCAATGGTACAACGACTTGGTAGTAAAGGCCGACCTCGCTGAGCAGTCGGCAGTACGCGGATGTATGGTGATTAAGCCTTATGGCTATGCCATCTGGGAAAAGATGCAGCAGCAGCTTGACAAGATGTTCAAGGAGACAGGTGTGCAGAATGCTTACTTCCCTTTGCTAATCCCTAAGTCATTCCTTAGCCGAGAGGCAGAACACGTAAAGGGCTTTGCTAAAGAGTGTGCCGTTGTTACCCACTATCGTTTGAAGTCGAGCGAAGATGGCAATAGCGTAGAAGTAGACCCTTCAGCTCGTCTTGAGGAAGAGCTCATCATTCGTCCTACATCCGAGACTATCATCTGGAATACATACAAGAATTGGATTCACTCATGGCGCGATCTGCCTTTGATGTGCAACCAATGGTGTAACGTAATGCGTTGGGAAATGCGTACTCGTCCTTTCCTCCGCACATCTGAATTTTTGTGGCAGGAAGGTCATACCGCACACGCTACACGAGAGGAGGCTGAGAAGGAAGCACAGAAGATGCTTCAGGTTTATGCCGACTTTGCCGAGAAGTGGATGGCTGTGCCTGTATTGACAGGTGTGAAGAGCGAGACTGAGCGTTTTGCTGGAGCTCTCGACACATATACTATTGAGGCTATGATGCAGGATGGCAAGGCTCTTCAGAGTGGTACTAGCCACTTCTTGGGTCAGAACTTCGCTAAGAGCTTCAACGTTACATATCTTAATAAGGAGAACAAGCCTGAGTATGTATGGGCTACATCATGGGGTGTTTCTACACGTCTTATCGGTGCCCTCATCATGACTCACTCAGACGATAACGGACTTGTACTTCCTCCACACCTCGCTCCTATCCAGGTAGTCGTAATTCCTATCGGCAAGCCTGAGCAGGTTAGCGCTATTTCTGAGAAGCTCAACCCTATCATTAGCGAATTGCGTAGCCTTGGCATTAGCGTTAAGTTCGATGATGCAGACAACAAGCGTCCAGGCTTCAAGTTTGCAGACTATGAGCTCAAGGGTGTGCCTGTACGTTTGGTTATGGGCGGTCGCGACCTCGAAGAGGGAACAATCGAAGTTATGCGTCGTGATACTCTCGAAAAGGAGACTCGTCCTGTAGAGGGAATCGTAGAATATGTAAAGCAGTTGCTTGAAGACATTCAGCAAAACATCTTCGAGAAGGCTCGCAAATATCGTGACGACCACGTTTACGTATGCGAAAACTACGAGGAGTTCAAGGAGAGGGTTAAGGATGGCGGTTTCTTCCTTTGCCATTGGGATGGTACAGAAGAGACTGAGGCTAAGATCAAGGAAGAGACTCAGGCTACTATCCGTTGCGTGCCTTACGCATACGAGCAGACTCCAGGTGTCGACATGGTTAGCGGTAAGCCTGCTAAATATCGTGTCATCATCGCAAGAAGCTATTAAACAAGATACATACAAATAAAAAAACATAATGCTGGATGTAAGCGGGATATATTCCCAAAGCTTACATCCAGTTTTTTTTTCCAGGCTTCGTCATTGCGTACCCCAAAAATCGGCTCACCCGATATTAAATGCTTATTAAAAAGATAAATTCAGATAAAATTTTGTATATTTGCAAAATGGATGTATAGAAGAGTATATTGCTTATAGAAATAAGGGGGATTCAGATGTTTAAAGTGTGTAAGTGATAACAAATCTTCTTATAATACATTTTAGAGTTTTTTGTTTTTGTAATAAAATGATGCTTATGACAACAAATAATGCATTTACGGAAGTGATTGAAAATCTTCATTTTAGCTTAGACCATAAAATGAAGACAGCTACGCTTTTACCAAAAATGAATGAACATTATTCAGGTGATATTATTCTACCAGAAAAGGTTAAAGATAATAATGGAGTTGAATATTCTGTTATTGCTTTGGAGGATAGCTGCTTCGAGAATTGTAACGGCTTAACTTCCATTGATATACCTTCATCTGTCACTTCGTTGGGTGATCATTGCTTCTTCTGTAGCAGCTTAACATCAATCATAATTCCTTCATCTGTTACTTCGTTGGGGGAAAATTGCTTCATGTGCAGTTTCAACCTTAAGAGCATATATTTTAAAGGAATGGACCCCAAGTATTTAAGTGAAGCTTTTATCCCTACGACATGCAGAATTTATGTACTTGACGAATACCTTGTAGATTATAAGTATGCTTTGGGAACAGATTATATGTATATTTATACTTGGAATCCTAAAGAATAAAACGATGATTTTATCTATTTATTAATTTATAGAACTATAGCTGTACGCTAAAACTTTTTTGAACATACAATAACATCGGCAGAATTCCTTGACTTGGAAGTCAGGAAAAAGTAATACATGATACTTGCCCAAGTAATGTCTTATACTGATATAGGTAGACACATTTACAAACCATTAAATGTGTTAATCAATATGAGAAGAAAGTATGAACGTTACAGTGAAGAATTTAAACTTTCAGTGGTTCGCGATTATTACTCTTGTGGCATGAGTAAGTATGCTTGTGTGAAGAAGTATAATTTGAGTAGTGGTCGCGTGTTAAATTTATGGCTTTTAGCATACGACAAAGCAGAAAATCCATTATCTTTGCCGCATGAACCATTAGAAGAAGACATGCCAAATCGCAACAAAGATTCTTATAAATATGAAAATCAAGAATTAAAGAAACGCATTCGTGAGTTGGAGAAAGCCTTGGAGTTCTCTCGTCTTGAAACAAAAGTTCGTGACATGATGATAGATAAGGCTGAGGAATACTATAACATTCCAATACGAAAAAAATCTGGAGCCAAATAGCAACGGAACTGGTCAACAATCACAACTATAAGGTTGCGTATGTTTGCCGGTTATTTGGCCATTGTCGCCAAGCCTTCTACCAGTCGAAGGCCGACATTCAAGCAGAGATTGAGAACGAGCGTGTGCTTATAAATGCAGTACAAGAAATACGAACGGAGGATCCTCGTATCGGTGGTTATAAATTATGGTTAATGCTTATTTGCATGTTTGGATTCGATGCAGTTCCTGGGCGAGATAGCTTCTTCACAATACTTCGACGTAGAGGTATGATGCTTCCTAAGCCCAAAGCTCGCCATACAACAAACTCAAACCATAGATACCACAAATGGAAGAATCTTATAAAAGGCTTTACGCCTACGTGTTCCAATCAATTGTGGGTGGCAGATATCACTTATATAGCTTTAGCTAATGGAGATGTTTGTTATCTACATCTGATAACAGATGCCTTTTCACATAAAATTGTCGGATGGAAACTTGCCGATACATTGAAGGCTTCAGCAACTATGGTAGCCTTACAAATGGCTATAGATCAAGCTGTACAAATGAAAGGAAGTACATCTTTAAAGAGACTTATACATCATTCGGATCGCGGTGTACAGTATTGCTGTGACGCATATATTGATATGCTGAAGTCGCATGATATTACTATATCTATGACAGAGGATTATAAACCTACAGATAACGCAATAGCAGAACGTTCCAATGGCATAATAAAAACAGAATGTATATATCCACAGAAAATTCTGTTGTCGTTTGAAGAAGAGCTGGCAATAGTTGAAAAATACATTCGCTTCTATAATGACAGACGTCCACACATGAGCATTGGCTACCAAACGCCATCGGTTGTGCATATAGAGCAAGATCTATGCAAAAAAATGTGGAAAGACAAAGTTTACAAAGAAAAGACTTGTGTTACTCCTCCAAAATCTATATTTTTGCAAAAAGATATAAACGATCCTTGTAATGGCATTTGTCAACATACGTAATAAAACAAAACAGAATGCCGTTTATAGGGCATTCTGTTTTATAAATATCTATTAGGACAACATGAAATAGTTCCCAGTGTCTACAATTCCAGTATGGTTCTTGTGATACTGTCTATAGAAATAGTTTATGAATCAAAAAAGTGTCTAGTGAAATCAGGAAAAGACATAATACGTATTACTTGGGCAAGTATCACGTATTACTTTGCAAAGTATCATAGGATACTTTTTTTGATGGGGAATTTAACAAAAAAACAAAGGAAAGTATTAGAGCGGTAAGCGGGACTCGAACCCGTGACCCTCGGCTTGGGAAGCCGATGCTCTACCAACTGAGCTACTACCGCATAATGTGACAATGGAAAGAGGAGCCGATACCGGGACTCGAACCCGGGACCCACGCATTACGAATGCGTTGCTCTACCAACTGAGCCATATCGGCAAAAACTTTACTACCTCTTTTGCAATAGCGTATGCAAAGATAAATGATTTTATTTAAACAACCAAATATTATAGGGTATTTTTACCCATTCCACTACCCTATAATCATAGGATACCAACAATCTTTAGCATACTATAATCATAATCTGTGTCAGCCAATAATCTTTGTCATTAATACTGCATCAACAAATTTAGATGATATGCAGAGCCAATCTTTAAGTACAGAAGATTCGTTGAAACCAAGTTTATTAAACAAAGAAACAGACTTATCGTTTGAGCACGGAATAACGGAATAGAGCTGGTGGATGTTCAGAATGTTTGTAGCATAATCTATTAACTGGGTAAGAGTAGCTGTGCCATAACCATGATTGCGATACTTATCAATGATTACGATACCTACTTCGGCTCTGAGGTTACGAGGATCGAAATTCACAAGGTCGGCAATACCAACCACTTCCCCACCATGATTCTCGACGATAAGTCGCAACTGCTTGTCTGTATAGATGTCCGATGCTGTATTGGCAATATAATCATGGAGCACATAGCGAGAATAAGGAACATTCGAAGCTCCGACATTCCACAATTGTATATCGTTTTCTATAAGATAGAGCAATTCGAGGTCTTCAGGTTCTATTGCTCTCAACCTTACTATTTTTTCCATACCTTATTATTTCAGCACTTCTTGGGTTGTTATAATCAAATTCTCTTTAGGATGATAGAACGACATCTGAACATTAGCCTTTGGCGAAGATGCAAATATACGTAACACATCATCATAGGTATACGAAGCAAGATCGTAAACGATGAAGTTGTCTACACCATTCACGAGTTTCAGCTCAGGCACGCCAAGATGACCATTAGGCACAGTATTGGCTGTGGCTTCGAAATACTCCGCCTGCAAACCTTTTGTTTCTGCCAAATTGCGACAAGCCTTAAGCGACGACTCGCTACCAAGGAAGAAATATCGAGAAGTGTCATGATAACGAGTATCAACAAATCCGAGCATCTTTCTGGCATTATCAAGTTGCATACCCACGAGCGTTAATGCAGCCTTGAGATAGATGGCAAACTTTATCGGCAAGCTAAATATCAACGACAGATGTCCATAATGTTTGCGGAAGAAGATGAGCATAGCCTCATAGAACACATGCACATATCTAAACGACGATTTCTGAGTACTCTCGCCTTTATAATGAAGCATAGTGGCAGGAATATACCAGTTCTCGTAACCACCCTTGAGCAGACGATAGCTAAGGTCGATATCTTCGCCATACATAAAGAAATCTTCGTCAAGCAATCCAACCTTGTCGAGAGCCTCTTTGCGCAACATGCAATATGCGCCACTAATAACCTCTATAGAAGCCGGTTTATCCCAAGGCAAACATCCAAGATAATAACGTCCAAAAGATTTATGCTTAGGAAAACGCTTACATAATCCTATCATCTTATAGAAAGATGTTAGCGGTGTTGGCAAACCACGTCGCGACTCCATAGCCTTAGTGCCATCGACATTAAGCATACACACTCCCAAGCCTCCACATTTAGGATTGGCATCCATAAAATCTACCGAACGCTGCAACACATCGGTAGTAAGAATGGTATCAGGATTCAATAGCAACGCATACTGGCTTTTTATGGAACGCAGAGCAAGATTGTTGCCACGTGCGAAACCAAGATTATGGTTTGAAGCAATAACCTTTACTTCCGGGTATTTGCTCTTTATGTATTCTACAGAGCCATCGCGCGAATGATTGTCAACAACAATAACTTCAACATCTTTCAGCGAAGAGTTGAAGACCGAATCCAAACATTGCGAAATGTAATGTTTGACATTGTAGTTTACAATTACTATCGAGAGTTTTGCCATTTATTAATTATGGATGTTTATAATATCTTAGAGAGTATAGGCAATAAAAAGCCTACATAAGGAATCACTATTCTGCTACATCACCTACGCAACGCTCCATGGATGGGAATACAAAGAATATTGATAGAAACAATATTATCGCCATATAGCCAAACGATGGAAGCATAAACATATAATATAATAAGGTATTGGCAACCATAGGGACAACGAGCAACGACAATCGCAAAATGCCAAAGCGAAGCAAAGAATGCTCTTTGCCAGAGATAAGCTTTTGCTTGATAGTCTTAGCTCTAAACATCCACAAAGCCAAAGGCACCACGCAGATAGTGATAAGCTCTGCAGCCATGAGAATATAAAACTCAGCTGTCAGATTGCCACCACATGAGCCTGGTGCAAGAATGTCTGTTTCAAATAATATTATCATCAACAACGACAATCCTATAGCAGAATATACTATAGCTTGAAGTTTACGAGCACATTTTTTCATTGTTCATAAGGGGTGCGTTTTAATATTGAGCGTCCGAGCGTAACCTCGTCAGCATATTCAAGTTCGTTGCCTACAGAGATGCCACGAGCAATAACTGTGATGTTAACATGGTATTGTCGCAATTTCTTTGAGATAAAGAAGTTGGTGGTGTCGCCTTCCAATGTAGGGCTCAAAGCCAAAATCACTTCCGACACTCCACCTGCAGCCACACGCTCAACAAGCGAAGCTATTTCAATATCCGATGGTCCTACACCATCAAGAGGCGAGATTATGCCACCCAGCACATGATACAATCCATGATATTGCATGGTATTCTCGATAGCCATAACATCACGAATATTCTCGACCACACATATCTGCGAACTATCGCGACGATGGTCTGAGCATATTGGACAAATATCCGTATCACTAATATTATGGCAAACCGAGCAATATTTTACATCATGCTTCATAGTGGTAAGCGCATCGGCAAAAGCCTCAACATCTTCTGTTGACTGTTTCAACAAATGAAGCACAAGACGCAAAGCTGTCTTGCGTCCTATGCCTGGAAGTTTTGCAAATTCGCCTACTGCTCTGTCAAGCAATAACGAAGGAAACTGTTGGTCCATTTATATTATTATAGATAAATACCAACACCAATGCGGAATCCTATTGTAGAATAGTCGGCATGATTCTTGAACGACTGATCATAATACAAAGAAGGCTCCACGGTAACAGTACGGCTGATGAAATAAGCATAGCCCAATTCTACACCTGGCATAAAATCGTCGAAATGCTTAGCATGTAGGTATTTCACTCCGGCGCCAAGGAACAGACCATTTTGCTGAATATAATATCGTCCGCCAACACCTGCAGAGATAGCATCAGAAACGCCCTTCAAGCCGCTATGACTATATGAAGTCTGACCCAAAACCATCCAGTTGTCCTCAACCATATATCCCGCCTTGGCATCTATATTGAGAGTAAAATCCTTAGAGCCACAATAGTTAAGGTTGAAACCTGATAATGCGCCACTTATATAAACTTTATCTACCTCGAACTGAGCATAGGCAGAGAAGGAAGTAAACGCAGCAAACAATGCTGCAAGAAGAGTTTTTTTCATGCTTATAAATTCTTTTTGTTAATAATGCTATTCTATTTCATTTTCTTTGTATACCACACAAAGAACAACACCGGCGATAGTACCAATACTACCACGCTACCCGTATAGGCTATGGTCTCGTTTAGTCCTAATGCCTGCTTAGATATCAACAGGAATGTAGAGCAAACTACGGTCATGAAGACTGCTGGTATCAAGGTAACAATGAATGGTTTCTTCTGTTGTACCAAATAAACTGTTATTGTCCATAGTGTAAATACCGATAAGGTTTGGTTTGCCCATCCGAAATACTGCCAGATAGTGTTGAAGCCATTAGGATTGTTCTTTTGCCAGAACAGCAACAACAGACCTGCAGCAAATACAGGAATACAGATATACAGACGCTTGCGCAAAGAGTGCTGTTCCAAACCTATGAACTCTGCTATGATAAGGCGTGCGCTACGGAATGCTGTATCGCCACTTGTGATAGGAGCTGCCACTACGCCAAGCAAAGCAAGAATGCCGCCAAACATGCCGAGCCAACCAGAACAGATGTACTTCACTACTGTTGGAGCATCGAAGAACTGAACGAGTGTCTTGCCACCCTCTGTACCATATTGTTGCATAAACTTGTTAACAGTCTCAGCATCAACAACCTCGCGCCATCCGCCGTAGTAGAAGAAATACATAGAGGCTGTTGCCCAAATCAAGGCTACAACACCTTCGGTAATCATAGCGCCATAGAAGATTGGTCGGCCCATTTTCTCGTGCTTCACGCAACGTGCCATAAGCGGACTCTGAGTGGCATGGAAACCACTAATAGCTCCGCAGGCTATAGTGATGAAAAGGCATGGGAAGATAGGATTCTTGGTCATGAAAGAATCTGTGCCAAGCCATGCAGTATTGTCGTTATAGTTGCAATCAGAAAGGTTGCTCCATAGTTCAGGAATGTCTGGCAACTTCACGAAGAAGCCTATCAGCAAAGCAAAAGCCATAAAGAGCAACGAGAATGCAAAGAGGGGATAAATCTTGCCTATAATCTTGTCGATAGGTAGCAATGTTGCGATGATATAGTATATAAATATTGCCACTATCCACCACATACGCGAACCATATATTCCTTCAAGGATGATGGCAGGACTGTATACAAACACTACGCCCACCATGACGAGCAACAATACCGAGAACACAAGCATCACATTCTTGGTGGTGTTGCCCAAATACTTGCCAACAAGTTCTGGCAATCCTACTCCACCATGTCGCATAGACAGCATGCCTGAAAGGTAATCGTGCACAGCTCCTGCGAAAATGCAACCAAATACTATCCACAGATACGCCACAGGACCATACCATGCTCCCATAATAGCGCCGAAGATTGGTCCAGTGCCAGCAATATTCAAGAATTGAATCATGAAGATTTTCCAACTAGGCATGACGATATAGTCAACACCATCGGCTTTGGCAACAGCTGGTGTAAGTCTGTTGTCAGGACCCATCACATGCTCTATGAATTTGCCATAGAACAGATAGCCCACAACAAGTGCCAATAAGGCAATAGTAAATGATATCATTTTCTGTTGAAAGTTTAATTAACTATGCAAAAGTAAACAAATTATTTGAATTCAAAAAAAATATGAGTACCTTTGTGCACAAATTGAAAGAATAATGAATAAAACCACTATAATAGCCATCTTTTTGTCATTTCTCTCGTTATCTTCTTTGGCGCAACCTTTGCCAAAGAGAGAGGTAAGGGCTGTTTGGCTTACCACAATAGGCGGACTCGACTGGCCTCATAACTACGCACAAGGCTACAGAAGCCGAGAAAAACAACAAGAAGAGTTCCGCACACTACTCGATAAATATCAGAAAGCAGGAATAAATACCATTCTCTTGCAAACTCGCATCCGCGCAACCACCATTTATCCTTCGGCATACGAACCTTGGGATGGATGCTTGAGCGGAAAGCCTGGCGTGAGTCCAGGCTATGATGCCTTGGCTTTTGCCATTGAGGAATGCCACAACCGAGGTATGGAGCTGCATGCTTGGGTGGTGACGATACCTGTAGGAAAATGGAAGGGTACAGGATGTGCACAACTAAGAAAAAAATATCCACGACTGATAAAGAAAATTGGCGAAGATGGATATATGAACCCTGAAAATCCTGCTACTGGCGACTACATATCTAATATATGTGAAGAGATAACTCGCAACTATGATATCGACGGCATACATCTCGACTATATCAGATATCCTGAGACATGGAATATAAAGGTGTCAAGAGACCAAGGGCGACAGTATATTACAAACATCGTGAGAAAAATCTCTAACCGAGTGAAATCTCTTAAGCCTTGGGTAAAGATGAGCTGTTCGCCCGTTGGCAAGCATGATGATCTTTCGCGCTATTGGAGTCATGGTTGGAATGCATATACTAAGGTTTGTCAAGATGCACAAAACTGGCTCAAGAATGGTCTTATGGACCAGCTATATCCGATGATGTATTTCCGCGACAACAATTTCTTTCCTTTTGCTATCGACTGGGCTGAGCAAAGTTATGGCAAGACTATTGTTCCTGGACTTGGCATTTATTTCCTTTCGCCAAGAGAGGGAAAATGGGAGATTGGCGACGTTACTCGCGAAATGCATGTAGCTCGACAATATGGTTTGGGACATGCTTATTTCCGTGGTAAATTCTTTACCAACAACACTAAGGGAATCTATGATTTCGCAACCAACGATTTCGACAAATATCCAGCCCTCGTACCGGCTATGACATGGCAGTCTACCGCTAAGCCTCAAGCGCCTAGTCGCATCGACGTACGCGACTACTCGCTAAGCTGGTCGCGAGTAGTCGAACAAGGCGTTACGTATAACGTCTATGCAAGCAACGAATATCCGGTAGACATCAACGATGTTCGCAACCTCGTTGCCACAAGATTAAATCGTTGTTCGATAACCACAGATGGCAAGAAAAGATATTATGCCGTGACTGCCATGAACAGATATGGCAACGAGAGTTTGCCTCTGCAGCAGCCATCAGAAGAGAAGGCTAAGCTAAGCATCGGAGGCTTGCTCACATGCAATGGCAACATAGTGGTGCTACCAGAGCTCGACCAAGGATGCGAGAGCGAGATGGTGGTTTTCACCACATTGCAAGGGGCAATAATATCGACAAGACTATATAATAAATATGTGAACATTAGCAACCTGCCCAACGGAATGTACATAGCTCGCACCATTAATGCTCGCGGAATTTCACACAGAATAGGCATGTTTATGGTGAAGAGAAACATAAAATAAAAAATGATACGATTGATGAATAGAATATTATCTTCGGTAGCCTTGGCTTTCATCTGCCTTTTTCCTGTATACGGACAAATGGCATGGAACGCTAAATATCAGAACTATTTCAACCAATATAAAGACTTGGCCATAGAGCAGATGCTGAAATATCGTATTCCGGCAAGTATCACTTTGGCTCAGGGCGTATTTGAGAGTGGCGCAGGATATAGCGACCTTGCACGAAATGGCAACAACCATTTCGGCATAAAATGTCATGGATGGCAGGGGCGAAAGACTTATCACGATGACGACGCCCGAAACGAATGCTTCAGAGCCTACGACTCTCCAGGGCAGAGTTATGAAGACCATAGCAAATTCCTCGTGCAGTCACAGAGATACCGCCGACTATTCTCTCTGAAGATTACCGACTATAAGGGCTGGGCACATGGACTAAAAGCATGCGGATATGCTACAAACCCTGCTTATGCAAAGAAGCTCATCGACATCATCGAGCTATATAAGCTCTATAAATATGATAGTGCTCATGGCTACGACAAGTTTATGGCTAAGCACGCATCGGAAGATAGTCCTGCTTTAAATGGTGGCACATTGCATCCTATAAAGATGTACAATAAGAACTACTACATTATAGCTCGCAATGGCGATACCTTTAAGAGCATTGGTAAGGAGACAGAACTTAGTTGGCGAAAGCTGGCAAAATACAACGAACGCAATAAGCGCGATGTGCTGAAAGCTGGCGACATCATATATCTGAAGAAGAAGAGACGCCATGCAGAAAAAGTATACAAGAATCGTCCACATATAACAAAGGTAGGCGAAAGCATGTATGATATTGCTCAGAAGTATGGCATCCGACTAAAGAGTCTGTATAAGATGAACCATCTTAGCCCTGACTATCAGATTAAGCCTGGCACTAAGCTAAGGGTTTACTAATATCAGAATGAGTTGAGCATTAATGCATCATTTACTATCATTATGAAGACAACAATTACAACCATGCTGCTTGCATTCGCAATGAATGCAGCAGCACAGGATTTCAACACCTACTTTGTAGATAAAACACTTAGAATCGACTATAGTTTCTCGGGTAATGTCACAGAGCAACATATTGCTGTAGACGAACTAAAGCAGTCGCCACGATGGTATGGCAAACGCAAGGGACTGGCAGAACTACCTATGGAGGGCAACGGTCAAATCACGGTAAAGGACCACAAGACGGGAGACACCATTTATCGCAACTCCTTCTCTACCCTTTTCCAAGAATGGCTCAGCTATCCTGAGGCTGAAACCACAAGCAAGGCTTTCGAGAATGTATTCCTGGTGCCTATGCCAAAAGATACTGTCGACATCACCGTCGACCTTCGCAACAATCGTCGCGAGGTAGTAGCTTCGCTCACTCATCAGGTGGTGCCTTCAGACATTCTGATTCGCCATATTGGTGAGCGCAACGTAACTCCTTACGAAACTCTTTTGCAGGCTAAAGACACCACAAAGTGCATACACATAGCTTTCCTTGCCGAAGGCTATCAGCAGCACGAGATGCCAACTTTCATCAACGATGCAAAGATTGCCATCGAAGCTTTGTTTGCTCACGAACCTTTCAAGAGCATGAAAGAGAGATTTAACATAGTGGCTGTGAAATCGCCTTCTATTGACAGCGGAACAAGCGAGCCTGGTAATGGCATTTGGAAGCATACGGCTTTGAGCAGTCACTTCGACACCTTCTATAGCGACCGCTATCTAACTACATTGAATCTCAAGGATTTACACAATCTCTTGGCTGGCACACCATACGAGCATATCATAGTGCTTGTGAATACTGAGAAATATGGTGGCGGAGGAATCCTCAACTCCTACAACCTCTCTATGACGCACCATCCAAAATATCGTCCGGTTGTGGTTCATGAGTTTGGCCATAGCTTTGCAGGACTTGCCGACGAATATGCCTATGAGACCGAAGATATTCCGATGTATCCTCACGACATAGAGCCATGGGAAAAGAACATCACCACAAAGGTTGACTTCCACGGCAAGTGGGAAGATATGATAGGCAAAGACAGTAAAGCCGGACTCTACGAGGGTGCTGGATATTCGCTCAAGGGAGTATACAGAGCTTACCCCGACTGTCGCATGCGCACCAACGAGAATCCTGAGTTTTGCGATGTCTGCAAGCGCATATTGCAAAATGTCATTGACTTCTATACAAAGTGAGAAAGACATTATACATATTAATATTATTGACTACACTTAGCATACAGCCCAGCCTGTCGCAACCGAAAGATACCGACAAGCTGGGCATGGCTATTGAATACTTTCAGAGCGGAAAGTATTCTGAGGCTCTAAACCTCTTCACAAAACTGGAGAAGAATCATAATCTGAACCCTCGCTTCAAGGCTTACATCGGCGTGTGCTATTATTATGATTGGAACTATGAGCAGGCTACAGAATATCTCTCGAAAGCCATTCCGCAACTTGAGAAGTTTTCGCCACAGGAGCAGTCGTTCTATAACTATGCTTGCGCGGAGAGCTATTTCAATCTCGGAGAATATACTAAGGCTCTGCCCTACTATACCAAGATGCTCTCTCTATGCCACGACAACGAAAAGCCTGATGCTTACTATCGCATAGGCTTCATCCATATGTTTAGACAAGAGTGGATAGCAGCACTCGACAATTATCAGTCGGCTCTCGTATACTATCAGAAATATCGTCCCGACGAAAAGGCAAGGATATCACAGATAAGAAACATGATAAATGGATGTGCCGAGAAGATTGACAACAGATAGCAACGAGATTGTTTGCTGAATGCTATAGAGACAGATGATTGTTTGCTGAATGCTATAGAGACAGCTATTACAAAAAGAAGCTATTTGTCTGATCATAAAGCAAAAAAACTAAGATTTGTTTTGAAGTCTATTATTTTTAAACTAATTTTGCAACATGATATTTTATTTCTCAGGAACAGGTAATACCAAATGGGCTGTAGAGAAGTTGGCTGAAAAGACGGGCGACGAAGTAGTATTCTTACCAGACGTTGCCAACAAGCCATACCACTTGAAGTTGAAACCAGGCGAACGCTTAGGCTTCTGCTTTCCTGTGCATGGTTGGCGCCCACCTACCTTGGTTCGCAAATTCATAGAGCAGCTAACAGTTGAGAACATTGAAGACTGCTATGTTTATTCGCTCGTAACAGCTGGCGACAATATAGGCGAAACTATCGACATCTTGCGCAACGACCTTAAAGAACGCAATATTCCTCTTCATTCTTCTTGCTCGCTCATCATGCCCGAAAGCTATGTCGGACTTCCTTTTATGGATGTCGACACCAAAGAAAAAGAGCAGCTAAAGATTAGCAATGCCGACAAGAAGTTGGAGAAGTTTATCAATATCGTATTGCAAAGAGCCACAAGCAATGAAGATCTTGACATCGGCAACTGGCCAAGGATAAACTCCCGCATCATAGGTGGCTTCTTCCATAAATACCTTATTAGTGACAAACCTTTTCACGTAACGGAAGACAAATGTCTGCATTGTGGTAAATGCGCCAAGGTTTGCAGCGTTGACAACATAATATGGCACGAGGGCGAGAGTCCATCATGGAAGCAAGATGGCACATGTATGGCTTGCTTTAATTGCTATCATCATTGTCCTACTCATGCTATAGAATACGGCAGCAGAACAAAACATAAGGGACAATACTACTTTGGAAAGAACAAAGCATAACACAAGCTCTTTGAAAAAGAGACGTAACATCTTTCTTTGAAATAAGCATAACCTTATCATAAAACAAACAAAACTATATAACAATGAAAAAGACCATCCTTACATTGGCAATGGCTATCACCATGGGGTCTGCATGGGCTGCAAAGGCATGGAACATGCCAATAACGATCACACAGCCTGATGGTACAACCATAACAGTTTTTCAGCATGGCGACGAAGACTTCAGCTGGTATACATCGCTCGATGGAACAATACTCAACCGCATTGGCAACACCTTTACTCCTATCACAGAATCGAAGGAGGCTTTCTTTGCAAAGGCTAAAAAAATACGCAGAGCTAACGTAATGAGAAGAGAACCAGTACAGGGTTCTTCGCAGGCTATATTTCCACATACTGGCAGTCCTAAGGCTTTGGTGATATTGGCAGAATATCAAGACAAGAAATTCTCTATCAAAGACCCTAAGCGCTCGTTCAACCAATATCTTAATAAAGAAGAGGGAAAACAAGAGGAATTTGGATATAGAGAGAGCAAAAACTATGGTAGCGTTCGCCAATATTTTAGTGAGATGAGCAACGGACAGTTCACTCCTCAGTTCGACATCGTTGGTCCTGTCACTCTGCCTGAGGATATGACATACTATGGCGGAACAAGCTCTAAGGGCAACGACGAGCGAACAGCCCAAATGGTTGTTGATGCTTGCGAGCTTGTGAAAGATTCTGTCGACTTCTCTCTCTATGACAGCAACAACGATGGCTACGTAGACCTTGTTTACGTCATCTATGCTGGCTACGGTCAGAGCATGGGTGCTGCCAACAATACCGTATGGCCACAGGCTACATACGTAAGAAGCCAAGCAGAATACAACGGCAAGAAGATTTATCGCGCAGGTGTAAACAACGAACTTATAGGCAACGAAAATACTTTCAATGGCGAACCTGCTATTACTGGTCTTGGACTTTTCATCCACGAGTTTTCTCATTGCTTAGGTCTTCCTGATTTCTATGCTTCTACCCTCACATCATCAATATATGATAATCAGGGTATGGAAGATTGGAGTGTGATGGACAACGGCATCTACAAATACAACGGATGGATTCCTACTGCCTATACAGCATGGGAGCGTGAGGCTATGGGATGGAACACCATCGAGACGCTAACCCAACCTCAGCAATTAGCTATGGAGAATATCGATTATGGTGGCAAGGCTTACCGCATCAGAAACAGCAGTTATGCGGATAATCAAGACGGCAAAGACGAATACTTCATCATACAGCGCATTCAGAACCAAGGATGGAACAGCCAACTTGGTAGCAACAAGCAGAAACTTGACGGACTAATGGTTTATCATGTAGACTATAATCCTTCTGATTTCTCTACAAGCTATAATAATGTAAACAACGTGGTAGGACATCCAAAGATGGGCATGGTGCCTGCCGATGGCAAACTAATAAGCAGCTATAGAGTAAGCAACCAAGAAATAACAAACGAAGAATATAGCACACAGCTTTTGGGCGACATCTATGGCGACTCTACCCTATCAGCAAAGACTACTTTCGAGCAGTCTGCCAATATTCCTAATAGCCAATGGTGGACAGAAGGAGACGAGGTTAAGCTCTACAACATCCATCTTCACGATAATGGCATACTATATGTCGACTTCAACAAGGAGATTGCTTCTACAGGCATCAATACTGTCGACAAATCTTCTCAAGACAAAGCCATCTATTCTATCAATGGCACCAAGGTTGGCTACGACTTCGACCTTCTGCCAAAGGGTATATATATAATAGGTGGAAAGAAAGTGGCAAAGTAAGTGAAGAACGGAGAGTGAAGAGTGAAGAACTTAAAATGAATCGTATACTATAAAAATCCCTGCAATACGCATTGGTATTGCAGGGATTTTTGTATGGTATCAATTCTATAATTGTATGATATCTATTCTACAATTATGAAGTAACGTTTCTATAATTGTTCAAGATAATGTGGGTCTGCCAATGCCTTTGCCACTTCTATTATCCTCTGATTAGAACTACCTCGGAAAGGAAGGTCAGGGTCGCGAAGCGCCTCTACGAACGGACCATCTACCACGACATCTATCTGCTCTAATAGTTGCAAGCGTTGTGGGTCTTTCACAAGTTGCTCAAACTTAAAACCTGTATAGCACCATATATTCTTTTTGGTGCGCATCTTGATAGCCTTAGCAAGAGCTGTGAAGCCTTCTGGCTGGTACATAGGGTCACCACCCGAAAAGGTGACATCAGCAAAAGGGTCGGCAACGATAATATCCATTATCTCGTCAACAGTCATATCATGACCGGCATTGAAATCCCACGACTGTGGATTATGACAGCCAGGACATTCATGTCTACAACCCGCACAATAAATGCTTGTTCGCAGTCCTGTGCCGTCAACCATGGTATCCTCGATGATGTCGAGGATACGCAATGTTTGATTATTAGTCATGTACTACGCGGTCGTTGAGTTCTGCAAGTTTAGCGTGGTTCCAACGGTCAGTGGTACCTACGAGGTAACCTGTGATACGCTGCAGACGGTCGATATTAGTGCTTCCACACTTAGGACATTTGTCAAGATGAGCAGCTGCATTCTCATATCCGCAGTCCATACAACGGTTGCGGTTGTGGTTTACAGAGCCATAGCCCATATTGTATTTATCCATCATATCTACGATGCGCTGAATAACCTGAGGATTATGGGTAGCATCGCCGTCAATCTCTACATAGAAGATGTGACCACCACGTGTAAGGTCATGGTATGGAGCCTCAACCTCTGCCTTATGGCGGGCTGTGCAATGATAGTATACAGGCACGTGGTTAGAGTTGGTATAATATTCGCGGTCTGTAACGCCCTCGATAATGCCAAACTGTGCACGGTCAATCTTAGTGAAGCGGCCACTCAAGCCTTCGGCAGGAGTTGCAAGCACACTATAGTTATGATGATAACGTTCTGAGAAATCATTAGCACGGTCGCGCATGTATGTAACGATACGCAAACCAAGTTCCTGTGCTTCCTCGCTCTCACCATGATGCTTGCCAACGAGAGCCTTCAAGCATTCTGCCAAACCAATGAAGCCTATACCGAGAGTGCCTTGATTGATAACAGACTCTATGGTGTCTGTAGGCTTAAGTTTCTCGCAACCAATCCAGAGCTTAGACATAAGCAGAGGGAACTGCTTAGCGAAAGCAGACTTCTGGAATTCGAAGCGATGGTCGAGCTGACTTGCTGTAATCTCAAGCATATTGTCGAGCTTAGCAAAGAACTTGCTGATACGCTCTTCCTTATTCTCAATATTCATGCACTCGATAGCCAAGCGCACGATGTTGATGGTAGAGAACGAGAGGTTACCACGAGCGATAGAAGTCTTTGGTCCGAAGCGATTCTCGAACACTCGTGTGCGGCATCCCATAGTAGCCACCTCATACTTGTAGCGCTTAGGATCGTCGGCACGCCACTCCTCATGCTGGTTGAATGTAGCATCAAGGTTGAGGAAGTTAGGGAAGAATCTGCGAGCTGTCACTTTGCAAGCCAACTCATAGAGGTCGTAGTTAGGGTCTTCTGGAAGATAGTTAACGCCACGCTTCTTCTTCCAAATCTGAATTGGGAAGATAGCTGTTTCGCCATTTCCTACACCCTCGTATGTTGAGTTAAGGAGCTCACGCATGATGCAACGACCTTCGGCTGAGGTATCTGTACCATAGTTGATTGATGAGAACACTACCTGGTTACCACCACGCGAATGGATGGTATTCATGTTGTGGATGAAAGCCTCCATCGACTGATGCACGCGAGATGTAGTTTTATTGATAGCATGCTGCATCAAACGCTCGTCGCCCTCAAGACCGTCGAGAGGTTTATATATATAGTCAGCGATAGGAGCATCATAGAGATGTGAAAGGTCGCGACCAGCAAGTTGCTCCAATGCCTTCACCTCTTCTTTATAGCTTGAGCGCACGAAAGGAGCGAGATAGAAATCGAAGGCAGGAATAGCCTGACCACCATGCATCTCGTTTTGTGCACACTCCAAAGAGATACAAGCCAATACGGCTGCAGTCTCAATGCGCTTTGCAGGACGTGAAGAACCATGGCCAGCAGTAAAGCCATGTTCGAGAATATTGTCGAGAGGATGCTGACAGCAAGTGAGCGACTTTGTTGGATAATAGTCTTTATCGTGAATATGTAGATAGTTATGTTTTACGGCATCGCGGGCTTCTTCTGTTAGCAAATAGTCGTCAACGAAAGGCTTTGTTGTCTCCGACGCAAACTTCATCATCATACCGGCAGGAGTGTCGGCATTCATGTTTGCATTTTCACGTGTTACGTCATTATTCTTAATATTAACAATGTCGAGGAACACAGCACGAGTCTTTGCCTTACGTGCTATGCTTCGCTGATTGCGATACTGGATATAGCGCTGAGCCACATCCTTACGCTTACTCTTCATGAGTTCTACCTCTACCATGTCCTGGATAGCCTCAACTGTCATCTGAGCCTTTCCACGGAACGTGATATGGTCGGTTATTTCTTGAACCAATTGTTGGTCCTCGCCTTTGTCGGTATGCATCATCGCCTTGCGAATGGCACCCATAATTTTTTGCTCGTTAAAGCCCACGACTCTTCCGTCGCGTTTCACAACTGTCTGTATCATTGATTTATCTATATGGTTATAAAGTGATTAGCAATTTATGATAAAGTAATTGATTAAAAACAACTAGATTAATCACATTGCAAAGTTAGTCTTTTTACTTGAAAGATTTTCGTTTTGGACAACTTTTCGCATGTTAATTTATGTCAATCCTATAATTATCAAGCATTTACAAAACTGTTTTGGAAAACTTTCAAATTTTCCTGTTTTAAAAGGTTTTCCCTTTTAGAAAAGATTCTTATCTTTAAAAAACAATAAAACATACACATTTCCCTACTCTATACCTATTATATAATATATGCGCAGGTAGTTTTTTGAATACTGTCAATAGCAATTTATTAAACAATTCATAAAAACGCAAAGGTTTGCGGATGATTTTCATAATTTTATTTGCTCAAGTAAGAAGTTTTTTATTAACTTTGCATTCAGATTAAAGAAATAATAAAAACTATCATTCAAACAAATCATGAAAGAGCTTAAAGCATTAAACAAGCGCACTGCGCCTAAGAGCGTAATGCCAGAGAAAATCATCCAATTTGGTGAAGGTAACTTTCTACGTGCATTCGTAGACTGGATTATATGGAACATGGACCAAAAGACCGACTTCAATGGTTCTGTAGTAGTAGTTCAGCCTATTGAGCGCGGTATGGTAGATTGGCTCAATGGTCAGGACTGCCTCTATCACGTAAACCTTCAGGGTCGTCTCAATGGCGAGGCTGTAAATAGCCTTGAGCGTATCGATGTTATCAGCCGTGCCATCAACCCTTACACACAGAATTTGGCTTACATGGCTTTGGCAGAGCAGCCTGAGATTCGCTTCGTAATCTCTAACACTACAGAGGCTGGTATCGCTTTCGACGACAAGTGCAAGTTTACAGATGCTCCTGCCAGCAGCTACCCTGGCAAGTTGGTTCAGTTGTTGTTCCACCGCTACAAGTTCTTTGATGGTGATCCTAAGAAGGGTCTTATCATCATGCCTTGCGAGCTTATCTTCTTGAACGGTCACCACCTCAAGGAGTGCATCTATCAGTATATCGAACTTTGGAAAGAGGATCTCAGTGCTGACTACGAAGGATTCAAGAGCTGGTTCACAAATTATTGCTATGTTTGCGCTACATTGGTAGACCGTATCGTTCCAGGATTCCCACGCAAGGAGATTGCAGAGATTCAGCAGAAGATTTCTTACAAGGATAACCTCGTTGTACAGGCAGAAATCTTCCACCTCTGGGTTATCGAAAAGGCTGAGAACATGACATGCGAAGAGCTTCGCGCAGAATTCCCTGCTGAAAAGGCTGGTTTGCACGTTCTCATCGCAGAGAGCGAAAAACCATACCACGAGCGCAAGGTTACATTGCTTAATGGCCCTCACACAGTATTGTCGCCAGTTGCATTCCTCAGCGGTGTCAACATCGTTCGCGACGCTTGCAACCACGAGGTTATCGGCAAGTACATCCACAAGGTACAGTTCGACGAGCTTATGCAGACTTTGAACTTGCCTATGGAAGAGCTTCAGAAGTTTGCTGCCGACGTATTGGAGCGTTTCAACAACCCATACGTAGACCATCAGGTAACAAGCATTATGCTTAACTCATTCCCTAAGTTCTGCGCTCGCGATCTTCCTGGAGTTAAGACTTACCTTGAGCGTAAGGGCGAACTTCCACAGGGCTTGGTATTCGGTTTGGCTGCTATCATCACTTACTACAAGGGTGGTAAGCGTGAGGATGGTACAGAAATCGTACCAAACGACGCACAGGAAATCATGGACCTCTTGAAGGAGCTTTGGGCTACTGGCGATACTCAGAAGGTTACCGACGGTGTGCTTGGTGCTACTAACATTTGGGGTGAAGACCTCCACGCTGTTCCTGGTCTTGCAGAGTTGGTTAAGAAGGACCTCGACCTCATCCAGGAAAAGGGTATGCTTGAGGCTGTTAAGACAATCCTCTAATCTATAGGATTACACCTTATATAATATAAAGGGATTACACCTATATAAATAATAATAGGCTGAACTTCGCGCACGTAGTTCAGCCTATTTTTTTGTTTATATGCGAGTCTTAATACTCTAAAAAAAATCAAAGGAATCCTCCTAACCTCGGAAGAAATAAAAATATATCACACCCAATACCACAAGCAAGGCAATAGTGAAAACGGTACGAAACAAGCAGCTCGCCACCTTCTTTATCACAACAATGCCCACTATGATGGCTATGAGCACATATATATAATATGTGAAATCAGTATTCATCTTCTTTTTTATAATTACAATGATAATTAGAGAGAATAATTAGAGAGATATTTTAAACACGCCCCTCCTCCTCTATTTGAACAACATGCGGAACTGCGATGGTATAGGAGTTTCAAACTCCATACGAGCGCGAGTTACTGGGTGGAAGAAATGCAGCATATAAGCATGCAAGCATAGGCGGTGTATAGGGTCGTCGCCATTGCCATACTTCACATCGCCACACACAGGATGGTTCATATCTGCCGAGTGCACGCGAATCTGATTCTTGCGGCCAGTCTCAAGCTTATATTCTACCAGCGAATGTTCTGTGGTGCGGTCTAATACATGGAAATGTGTCACGGCATACTTTCCGCCATTATCTACAGGCGAAGAGTATGTCACATACGCCTTATTGTCCTTAAGCCAGTTGGCAATAGTACCCTCGTCTTCCTCCATTTCGCCACTCACCACAGCCACATATCTGCGGTCGTAGACTATATTGTGCCACTCGTGCTCCAGAGTTTGCTCTGTCTGCATATCCTTGGCATACACCATCAGACCTGAAGTATCGCGGTCGAGGCGATGAACCACATGGGCTGTGCAGCGCTGCTTGGTCTGACGGAAATAGTCGTCGAGCACCGTCTTCACATTGAGCGACTTATGTCCTGCAGCCATCGACAATATGCCTGGCTTCTTTTCTATCACCACGAGATATGGATCCTCGTAAACAAGGTTCACATATCTGCTCTTGAAGGTATCGTTTTTCTTACTCTTCGACACGCTAATCTTCATACCCCGAGTCAGCGGATAGTCAAACTGAGTAACTATCTTGCCATTCACCTTGATGCCTCGGCCATGAAGAGTGTCCTTAACCTTGTTGCGGCTGAGCCCTTTGAGGTTTGCTATAAGCCAATCCAAGAGCTGCGCATCCTCCTCTACAGTATATACGGCATACATGCCGCGTTTAGAATCGTATGTCATTTGTTTGCTTTATATATAACTGCAAAAGTATTAATTTTAATTGGATTAAACAAAAAAATCAATAAAAAGACACTTTTGTTGGCATTTATTGCTACCTTTGCAATTCAAAATAAAACTTTTAAACTATGCCAGAAATATCAGTACGCGGATTAGAAATGCCAGAGTCGCCAATCAGAAAGCTTGCTCCTTTGGCGGCGGCGGCCAAGAACCGTGGCATAAAAGTATATCATCTAAACATCGGACAGCCCGACTTGCCAACCCCGCAAGTGGGTCTCGACGCTTTGAAGAATATTGACCGTACTATTCTTGAGTATTCTCCTTCGCAAGGATATCTTTCATACAGACAGAAGTTGGTGGGATATTATCAGAAATACAACATCAATGTTTCTGCCGACGATATCATCATCACCGCAGGTGGTTCCGAGGCTGTGCTCTTTGCTTTCATGAGCTGTCTCAACCCTGGCGACGAAATCATTGTGCCAGAGCCTGCTTATGCCAACTACATGGCGTTTGCTATCTCTGCTGGTGCAAAGATTCGCACCATCGCCACTACCATCGAAGAGGGATTCTCGCTACCTAAGGTAGAGAAGTTTGAAGAGCTTATCAATGAGCGCACGCGTGCCATCATGATTTGCAACCCTAACAACCCTACTGGCTATCTCTACACTCGTCGCGAGATGAACCAGATACGCGACCTCGTGAAAAAATACGACCTCTACCTCTTCTCCGACGAGGTTTACCGCGAATATATCTACACAGGTTCGCCATATATTTCTGCTTGCCATCTCGAAGGCATCGAGCAGAATGTTATCCTCATCGACTCTGTGTCTAAGCGATATTCTGAGTGCGGAATCCGTGTGGGCGCTCTCATCACCAAAAACAAGGAGGTTAGAGCTGCCGTGATGAAATTCTGCCAGGCTCGTCTCTCTCCTCCTCTCATCGGTCAGATTGTTGCCGAGGCTTCGCTCGATGCTCCTGAAGACTACTATCGCGATGTGTATGATGAGTATGTTGAGCGACGCAAATGCCTCATCGATGGTCTCAACCGCATTCCGGGTGTCTACTCTCCTATCCCTATGGGTGCTTTCTATACCGTGGCTAAGCTTCCTGTCGACGATGCAGAAAAATTCTGCCGTTGGTGTTTGGAGAGCTTCAACTACGAGGGCGAGACTGTGATGATGGCTCCTGCCTCTGGTTTCTATACTACCCCAGGTGCTGGCGTAAACCAAGTGCGTATCGCCTATGTGCTCAAGAAGCACGACCTTGAGCGCTCGTTGCTCGTATTGCGCAAGGCTCTTGAGGCTTACCCTGGAAGAAAAGACGAAGAATAAGCGAGATGAACTTCCCATTATTCATAGCAAAAAGGATTTTTGCCTCACAGGATGCTAAGCAGAAGGTGTCGAAGCCTGCCATCAGAATTGCAACGGCTGGTGTGGCTATAGGCTTGGCGGTGATGATAATCTCTGTGAGCGTGGTGCTTGGCTTCAAGCATACCGTGCAAAACAAGGTTATCGGCTTTGGCAGCCATATCCAAGTGGCAAACTTCCTCACTCACCAGTCTTCGGGCACTTTCCCTATTGTCTTTGGCGACTCCATTTGCCAAGCCATAAAAAAGGTGCCGGGTGTAGACCATGTGCAGATTACTGCCACCAAACAGGGCGTGGGCAAAACTGATACCGACTTCCTCGGATTGTTGTTCAAGGGTGTGGGCGAAGATTTCGACTCCACCTTCATCCATCAGAATATGGTTGAGGGCAGCATACCTTCGTTCTCAAGCAAGCAGAGCGGCAACAAGATTCTGATATCAAAGACTCAAGCCGACAAGCTCAACCTTAAGTGTGGCAACAAAATCTTTGCCTATTTCATTGACAACAATGGAGTTAGAGTGCGCAGATTTACCATACAGGGTATCTACCAAACCAATCTCTCGCAGTACGACGAGGCTGTATGCTTCACCGATATCTATACCGTGAGAAAACTCAATGGTTGGGACGACGACCAAGGAACTTCTGCCGAAATCACCGTCACCGACTTCAACCGTCTGCAAGATATTGCCGACGACATGGCTGCCACAGTCAATAAGTCGAGCGACCGCAATGGCGATACATATTCATGCCTCACCATCAAAGACCTCTCGCCACAAATCTTCACATGGCTTGAGCTCCTCGACCTCAACGTATGGATAATCCTCGCTCTCATGACGGCGGTAGCTAGTGTCACCATGATCTCGGGGTTGCTCATCATAATATTGGAGCGCACCACGATGATTGGCATCCTCAAAGCTCTTGGCGCCCGCAACAAGGTTGTGCGCCACACCTTCCTTTGGTTTGCTGCTTTCATCATAGCCCGCGGTCTTGTCATTGGCAATGCCATCGGCATCGGTATCCTTGCTCTTCAGCGCTTCACCGGCATCGTGAAGCTCGACCCTACGACATATTATGTTAGCGAAGTGCCAGTAGAATTCTCATGGCTTCTCTTCGCCCTCATCAATGTTGCAACCCTCGCCATCAGCATCGCAGTATTGGTAGGTCCAAGCTATCTCATCTCTACCATCCACCCTGCAAAGTCGATGAGATACGAGTAGCAATATCTGCATTAATAATATCTTAATTCGGAGCCGTTTTTTGCGGCTCCGTTTTTTCTCCCTCTGCCGTCACCAGCTTCCCCCTTCTGTCGCCCCATGGCTACCCCTCTGCCGCCCCCAAGTTTCCCTTCTGTTGCCCCATGGGTTGCGTTCGTCGCAGCTCGGCTGCGTCGCTTTCCCCTCTTTCCCCTTCCTTTATTCCCTCATTCCCATCTTCCCTCCTCTCCTCTGCCCTCTTATTCACCATCTTTAACTAATCATCCAAAAGAATCCCACTTTTTATTTTGCCGTATCAACTTTATTCTATATTTTTGCATCAAATACTAACCACGACAACCTATTTGGCAATATGATTTATGTTTCGTTACCCACTACGCAGACAAGAAGGCTAAGTTTCTACCTCGCCATGGAGGAGTTCGTAGCCCGAAATATCAATACCGCCGACGACTGCTTCTTTATGTGGCAGGTGGAGCCAAGCGTGATATTCGGACGCAACCAGCTCATCGAAAACGAGGTGAACATCGAATATTGCCGACAAAACGACATCAAGACTTATCGACGAAAAAGTGGCGGAGGCTGTGTGTATGCCGACATGAACAACATCATGTTTTCTTATATCACACAGAGCGAGAATGTTTCGCTCACCTTCGACCGCTATATTAATAAGGTGGCTGATATGCTGCGCTCTCTCCACATTCCTGCCGAGGCTACAGGCCGCAACGACATCATGATCCACGGGCGCAAGGTTTCGGGCAATGCCTTCTACCATATTCCCCACCACTCTATCGTCCACGGCACCATGCTCTACGACACCAACATGCAGAATATGGTTGCCACCCTCACCCCATCCGACGAAAAGCTCGTTTCCAAGGGTGTAAAAAGCATCCGACAGCACATAGCTTTGCTGAAAGATTATATTTCGCTCAGTCTCGAAGAGTTTAAGCAATATACCAAAGACAATCTCTGCAGCTCCGAGATTACTCTCACCGATGCCGACATCCTTGCCATCGAAGAAATAGAGCGCGAATACCTAACCCAAGAGTTTATCATGGGCAGCAACCCTCGCTACACCAAGGTAAACAAAATGAGAATCGAGGGCGTAGGCGAACTCGAAGCTCGCCTCGAAATCAAGGGAGGCATCATAAAGTCGGTCAACATCCTTGGCGACTACTTCCTCGTTGGCGACATCAATGCCGACATCATTGCGCCACTCATTGGCAAACCTTACGACCTGCAGCACATCTCCCTTTCGCTGCCCAATCATACCGAACTTACTATACGCAACCTAAACAAATATCAATTAACCGAATTGTTATATGGAAAACAAGAGAACTTGTCTGTATGACAGACACGTAGCGCTCGGAGCCCTTATTTCACCTTTTGGCGGCTTCGACATGCCTATCCAGTATTCATCTATCGTTGACGAACATCAGGCGGTGAGAAATCATTGCGGAGTCTTCGACGTAAGCCACATGGGCGAAGTCGTAGTAACGGGTCCTGATGCCGAGAAATATGTAAACCATATCTTCACCAACGACATCAAGGATGCACCGCTCCATAAGATTTTCTATGGCATGATGCTCTATCCTGACGGAGGCACCGTCGACGACCTTTTGGTATACAAGATGGGCGACAACAATTTCTTCATTGTCATCAATGCTGCCAACATCGACAAGGATGTGGCATGGATGCTCCAAAATGCCGAGGGCTTCGATGTTGTCATCGACAATCAGTCAGAATACTATGGTCAGGTTGCCGTCCAGGGTCCTGAAGCAGAGCGCGTAGTCGAAGAGGTGCTTGCGTTGCCATGCTCAGAGCTCACTTTCTATACCACCAAGACTATCGACACCGATGGCGAAACCATCGTCCTCAGCCGCACAGGCTATACTGGCGAAGATGGCTTCGAAATCTATGGCTCACATAAATTCATCCAGGCTCAATGGGATAAGCTCATGGAGAGCGGACGTTGCAAGCCTTGCGGACTCGGTTGCCGCGACACTCTTCGCTTCGAGGTAGGATTGCCTCTCTATGGCGACGAACTTTCTGCCGACATCTCTCCTATCATGGCAGGTCTCGGCTTCTTCTGCAAACTCGACAAAGAGGAGTTCATAGGCAAAGAGGCTCTTGCCGAGCAAAAGGCTAATGGTGTAGCCAAGAAGGTTGTAGGCATCGAGCTCAAAGACAAGGCTATTCCTCGTCATGGCTATACCGTTCTCAATGCTGCTGGCGAGCCTATAGGCGAAATCACCACAGGCTATCATTGCATCTCTGTCGACAAGAGTGTAGCCATGGCTCTCATCGATGCTGCCTACGCCAAGCTCGACACCGAGCTCAAGGTGCAAATCCGCAAAAAAGTCTTCGATGGCGTAGTAGTAAAGAAGAAATTCTACGATAAACACTATAAAAAGTAAGCTTCTATAATATCTAGTAAATCTAGAATATTTAGAACATCTATCATAAAAAATCAATAACAACTAAACAATATTAACATTATGGCAAAAGTAATTGAAGGACTCTATTACAGCGAGTCGCACGAATATGTAAAAGTAGAAGGCGAGTATGGATATGTAGGCATCACCGACTATGCGCAGCATCAGCTTGGCAACGTGGTCTACGTTGATATGCCAGAAGTCGACGACGACGTCACCGCAGGCGAAGAGTTTGGCGCAGTAGAGAGCGTTAAGGCAGCCAGCGACTTGATTTCTCCTATCAGCGGTACTGTTGTTGAAATCAACGAGGTTCTCGAAGACGAGCCTGAGCAAATCAACAAGGATGCTTTCGCTAACTGGATTATGAAGGTTAAGCTCTCTGACGCTTCTGAGCTCGAAGGCCTCATGTCTGCAAGCCAATACGAAGAGATTTGCAAATAACCACACACATATCTAAACCCACTCCCCCCAAGCCCAAACATGGTAAAGAGGTAAAACTATCCTCATACATCATGCCCACCCAAATGTGATTGCCATTCTTATCAAAAAATGCTAATCACTCCCCTCTCTTTTGGAGAGGGGTTGGGGGTGAGGCTTTTTTCCTTTTTTAGCCTATGAAATTCTTCCCACAAACCGATGGCGACCTCCAAGAGATGTTTGCCAAATGTGGAATAACAAAACTCGACGACCTATATGCCGACATTCCTGAGAGCATAAGGTTTAAGGGCGAATATGATATTCCTTCAGAGAAAAGCGAGCTTGAAATTCGTGATTTCTTTACCAAGCTCGCCAACCAAAACCAGCAGTTAGTATGCTTTGCTGGTGCTGGTGTCTACGACCACTACACACCGTCGTTGATACCTCAGATTGCCAGCCGTAGCGAATTTCTCACCAGCTACACTCCTTATCAGGCTGAGATATCACAAGGCACCCTACACTACATTTTCGAATACCAGAGCATGATGGCTGAGCTCACAGGCATGGACATTTCCAATGCCTCGCTCTATGATGGCTCCACAGCCACAGCCGAAGCTGCCATGATGGCAGTAGCTGCCGCAAAGAAATGCAATAAGGTGTTGATTTCCACCACCGTAGACCCAAAGGTTACAGAAGTGGTTGAAACCTACGCCCACTTCCATGGCATGGATATCGTTGCCATTCCCGAGGATGATGGCGCCACCAATTTCGACGCAATGAACCAACTCCTCGACCAAGGAGGCGTGGCTGGTGTTATCGTTCAGCAGCCTAATAGATATGGCATCATCGAAGACCTCACGGGCGTTGCCGACGCTTGCCATCAGCGCAAGGCGTTGTTCATCATGAATTCCGTCGCTGCCGACCTTGCCTTGCTCAAAACTCCAGGCGAATGGGGTGCCGACATCGCAGTCGGCGAAGGTCAGTCGCTTGGCATTCCTATGTCGTGGGGCGGACCATACATCGGCTACATGTGTACCACCGAAAAGCTCATGCGCAAGATGCCTGGTCGCATCGTGGGCAGAACCACCGACAGCCGTGGTCAGCGTGCCTTTGTGCTCACTCTCCAGGCTCGCGAACAGCACATCCGTCGCCAAAAAGCCACATCCAACATCTGCAGCAACCAGTCATTGATGGCTCTTTGGGTCACCATCTATATGGCAACAATGGGCAAACAGGGTCTATGCGAAGCAGCACAGGCATCGTGCGATGGTGCCCACTATCTCGCTGCCAAGCTATGCGAAGACTCTCGCTTCAAGCTCACCTTTGACAAGCCATTCTTCAATGAGTTCTGCGTCAGCTATTCTGGCAATCTCGATGCCCTGCTCGCCAAGCTCGTTGACCGCGGCATCTTTGGCGGCATACGCATCGACGACCACACATTGATGATAGCCGTTACCGAGAAACGTACTAAGGAAGAAATTGACCAACTAATAAGCATCTGCCATGAATAACAAGATATACGACAAACTGATTTTCGAACTGTCTAAGGAAGGAAGATGTGCTTATTCGCTTCCTCAAAACGGTTTCCAGCATTATGATATTCCTGCAGCTCTCCGCCGTGCCCACAAGGCTGAATTGCCTGAGGTCGACGAGCTCACCGTGGTTCGCCACTACACCAATCATAGCGGCAACAACTTTGGCGTAGAAAATGGTTTCTACCCTCTTGGCAGCTGCACCATGAAGTATAATCCCAAGATTAATGAAGAGGTGGCCAATATGCCTGGCTTCACCAATCTCCACCCTCTGCAGCCTGCCGACACCGTAAAGGGCGCCACAGCCGTCCACGACACTCTGCGCCATTGCCTGTCAGCCCTCACCGGTCTCCACGATTTCACCCTCAAGCCTTGTGCTGGCGCTCATGGCGAGCTCACGGGCTTGATGATTATCCGTGCTTACCACGAGGCTAATGGCGAAACCAAGCGCACCAAAGTCATCGTGCCCGACTCTGCTCATGGCACCAACCCTGCCTCTGCTGCCGTTTGCGGATTAGAGATTGTCGAGGTCAAGAGCACCGCCAATGGCATGGTGGATGTCGACGACCTCAAGGGCTTGCTCGACGACAGCGTGGCTGCCATGATGATGACCAACCCAAACACCCTCGGACTCTTCGAGTGCGAGATACCGGAGATTGCCAAGCTCGTCCACGATTGTGGCGCACTCATGTACTACGATGGCGCCAACCTAAACCCTATGCTTGGCGTATGTCGTCCAGGCGATATGGGCTTCGATGTCATGCACATCAATCTCCACAAAACCTTCTCCACCCCTCATGGCGGAGGCGGTCCTGGTAGTGGTCCTGTTGGCGTTCGCCAAGGTCTCGAGGCTTTCTTCCCACAGGTCAACCCTTATCATGGCAACTTTGGCGTAGAACTTCGTGCCCTCACCTACATCCTAACCCTCGGTCGCGAGAATATCAAGATGGTGGGTCCTTTTGCCACTCTCAATGCCAACTACATCAAGGAGTGCCTCAAGGATGTCTACGAGCTTCCTATCCCTGGCTTGTGCATGCACGAGTTTGTCTTCAACGGTCTTAAAGACAAGTCTACCGGCGTCACCACCATGGACGTAGCCAAGCGTCTTCTCGACTATGGCTACCATGCTCCAACCATCTATTTCCCATTGCTCTTCCACGAGGCTATGATGATTGAGCCAACCGAAAACGAGAGCAAGGAAACCATCGACGGCTTCATCCAGGTGATGCGCACCATCGCCACCGAGGCTGCCGAAAATCCTGACCTCGTGAAGTCGGCACCAAGCAATGCTCCTATCACTCGCATCGACGATGTGCAGGCAGCCAAGAACCCTATCCTCACCTATAAGCAAATCTCACAGCAATAGCATGAAGACAGATATCATTATCATAGGCAGCGGTCCTGGCGGTTATCGTACCGCCAGCTACGCTGCTCAGCAGGGCAAACAGGTCGTCATCATCGAGGGTGGCGAGGCTGGTGGCACATGCCTCAATTCGGGCTGCATACCCACCAAGTGTCTTGCCCACGATGCCGAAGCCAACGCTTCCAACTTTGCTGCAGCCATAGAGCGTAAGCAGTTGGTAACATCGCAGTTACGCCAAGGTATCGAACAATTACTTTCAGCTCCAGGCATCACCTTCGTGCGTGGCATGGCGCAGTTCAAGGATTCCCATACCGTCAGCGTCGATGGCACCGACTATGAGGCCGACGACATCATCATAGCCACAGGCTCAAGCGCCAAGCTACCACCCGTCGACGGCATCACCAATCCTCGCGTCATCACCTCTACCCAGGCACTCGACTTCCAATCGTTGCCAGCCCAGATAGTCATCATTGGCGCGGGCGTCATAGGCATGGAGTTTGCCTCCATCCTCTCTCGCTTCGGCACCCAGGTCACCGTCATCGAGTATCTCAAAGAATGTCTGCCTGTGCTCGAGAAAGACATCGCCAAGCGTCTGCGCAAACAGATAGAAAAACAGCAGGGCGTAAGCTTCTACATGGATTCTGCCGTCAAAGCCATCACCGACACCGAGGTGGTGTTCGTAGCCAACAAGAATGGCAAGGAAACACGCCTTGAGTGCCCAGGCTGTCCTGTGCTCGTGGCTACCGGTCGCCAGCCAAATACCGAAGGTCTAAACCTCGAAGCCGCAGGCGTTGCCCATACCCCAAAAGGCATCACCGTCAACGACCAGATGCTCACCTCCGTGCCTCACATCTATGCCATAGGCGACGTCACAGGTCGTCAGATGTTGGCACATGCAGCCACCTTCATGGGCTTCCGTGCCGTCAACACCATCGTTGGCAAGACCGACAAAATTCGCTTCGACATCATGCCTTCTGCCATCTTCACCTATCCCGAAGCTGCCAGCGTAGGCATCACCGAAGATCAAGCCAAGCAGCAGTCCATCGACTGCCACACCCTCAAAGGCTACTATCGTGCCAACGGCAAAGCCCTTGCCATCGACGAGCCTGAGGGCATGATAAAGCTTGTAGCCGATGCCTCGGGCAAGATTCTCGGCTGTGCCGCCTATGGTGCCCATTCTGCCGACATCATCCAGGAGGTCACCGCCTACATGCAGTTCGATGCCACCATCCACGACATCGCCTCTACCGTCCACATCCACCCCACTCTCTCCGAGATTCTCCAGGATGCCTGCGTAGGTGTCAACTAATCGCATCGCCCCATATCTATGGCAATATAAAACCAAAAGAGAGCACCCACCACGGATGCTCTCTTATTTTATGTTTTGTCGATGTTATCATAGCCATATTATGATAGAGGCTTATATTGCAATATCCATTCCCACACAGGAACCACCTCAACAATAGTACCATCATCAAAATTGATAGTCTCCTTTCCCTCAAAAGTGAGAATATATCCTTTAGATAGCGAATATGCTTGCATAGCTTCTCTCACTCCAGCAATTTCCCGTTCGCGAGTTTGTGGAGAATCCATTTTTAATGTCACTTGATAGGCATCAGAGATATGTAAACCTTTTCTAACTATAAAATCACACTCTTTTTTATCTGCATAATAGTAGACATCCCAACCACGACGTTTCAATTCTATAAACACAAGATTCTCAAGAAACACACCATTGTTTTCTGTAGCATTAAAACCTATACGCTTAATAATGGCATTATCCACAAAATATATCTTCTTTGGACTCATCATCTGTTTTTTTACAGAAGGGTCATATCTAAACAATTGAAATATAAGATACGTTTGCTGTATATACTCAAGATAATTTTTTATAGTGTCAGGATGTTGAATTCCAACCACCTTGCCAAGCGAAGAATAAGTTACTCGCTTTGTCGCATTGCTCGCAAGATAGAACATCAACTCCAGCATTTCTTTTTCATTTGTCAACCCATTTCGAGTAAGAATATCGCGATAAATAATACTCTCATACAACGACGTAAGGTAAGATACGGAGCCATCCTGAAGAAACTTTGGAAAACCACCACACTCCATGTATTTAACAAAACTCTTAACCATCGTTGCACGACCAGTTGTAGTATACAATGTCTTTGCATTAACAGGAATTTCATTCATAGCTAAATATTCCTGAAAAGAGAATGGATAAATCTCAACTTGAATATAGCGACCTGTCAGATGTGTACCAAGTTCACGACTCAACATACGAGCATTAGATCCTGTTATTACAATCTTATTACCCGCATTATAAAGTCGACGAACAAAACGCTCCCACCCTTCTATATTTTGTATCTCATCAAAATAATACGTATGTTGCTCGCCAAAAAGCTCTACAAAACACTCCTGTAGTTTCTGAAAATCATCAAGTTTAAAATTAGCCAAACGTTCATCATCAAAATTGAAGAAAAAGTCTTTTTCTACAAGCCTGTCCCTAATTTGTTGCATCAATACAGATTTGCCACAACGACGTATACCCGAAATAATAAGAATTTCGGATGTCTGAAGCCATTCGTCAGCTATATATCGCTGTACATAACGCTTATTCGGAGCATGCAGTATCTCTTGTTGCTCAAGTATTATCTGCTTAAGTAAATCTTTCATATACATTTATTTATCTTCTGCGCAAAGATAGTGCCAACTAGTGCAATGTGAGTTTACTCACAAATTGCCGAGTGCAGCCTATCTTCTGCAAAGATAGTGCCAACGAGTGCAATGTGAGTTTACTCACAAATTGCCGAGTGCAGCCTATCTTCTGCAAAGATAGTGCCAACGAGTGCAATGTGAGTTTACTCACAAATTGCCGAGTGCAGCCTATCTTCTGCAAAGATAGTGCCAACGAGTGCAATGTGAGTTTACTCACAAATTGCCGAGTGCAGCCTATCTTCTGCAAAGATAGTGCCAACGAGTGCAATGTGAGTTTACTCACAAATTGCCGAGTGCAGCCTATCTTCTGCAAAGATAGTGCCAACGAGTGCAATGTGAGTTTACTCACAAATTGCCGAGTGCAGCCTATCTTCTGCAAAGATAAATATAAAAATGATAACCAACAAGTTTTTGCCAGCAAAATCGTTCATTCGCAATGAACACTTTTCACAAAATCGTTCATTCGCAATGAACACTTTTCGCAAAATCATTCATTCGCAATGAACACTTTCCGCAAATAGTCCTTTATTTGCCCACATCGCTTGCCCTATAAACTTTTAGGGAAGACGTGCAAACGCAGAATAGCCTGTAGGGTTTTACCTTGGTCTTTCCAGACTCTATAGCAGTTTCTTCTCTCCTCCTCCATTTTGCGAAATAGAAAAGCATCGAATACAACCGCAGGAAGATATAGCAAAGAAGATTGTATAAACCAAAGAGAGCACCCACCACGGATGCTCTCTTATTTTATGTATTTACGCTTGATTCTTTAGTTAGTAAAACGATCTCTACTTCAATCTCACCTCTGGCATTCTTGCCTTAAACTCGGAATCTATCAAGTGGCACTGTTCCTTGATAATTCCACGACGATAAATAGCTGGCTGCAAGCAATATAGGTCAAACATTTCCTTATTCACATCCTCTACCTTTTGCCAATGAGGGAAGAATAACTTCATATAAGCCGTGGCTATACGCTTAATCGCCTTGGAATCACGAACGTCAGATTTCGCCTCAAACTCAACCAACTCATCAAACAATAATCCGTAAGAGTTCTGGATTCGCATTGTATGTAATATCTCTGAGAAATATTCCACATTGATAGTCCAACCATTGAATATCATACTATCATTAACACGTGGCAACTTCCAACCTTCTATAAAGCTATGGAAGCGGTCTAGCAAAGCAGACTCCTTAAAGTTGTTTGGTAAAGAATCGAAATAATTTGGTGATATAGGCAAACGATTGGCTGACAAAGGTATATTTCCCATCAACATCAAACCACACTCCGATGTAAACTCATTATTGTCGATAGTGGTCTTTCCACTCTCCAAATACGATTTTAATGCAGCCTGAATCTCTGCAGGTTCTTGGAAGATAATGGTCTGAATCTCATCAAAGACCGTAAAATCATGATTCTTGATGATACCATTTTGTTGCTTTTGTTTGTCATAGAACAACTTGGCACGAGTTACCTTTCCGCCACTCACCAACCAACCATACTTAGACAAATTACCAAAGACATACGATTTACCCGTACCCTTAGGAGCAAGCTCTATCACATTCAACCTTGGTTCTATAAATATCAAAAGACGAGTCAAGAACTCCATCTTTTGAGTCATTGAAGTAAAGCCATCCGGGTCGTACTCCATGGCAGACAACAATACATCAAACCATTCCTCATTTGTAAAGTGTTGACGAGCCTCACGCAAATACTCTATATCTACAGAACTATAAGGTTTGAAAGGCTTGAAGTCAACCATTCTCACATGGTTTTTCTTATCATTATCGTCATCGGGCAACAAACAGAGTTTTACAATACCCCATTTTTCACCATCAACCAACTCGCCAGGATGCTTGGCATATACATAATCAGGTATGATTCCCTCACGTTGCTTGATTCCATAGTCAGGAATAGCAAACTGCTTTTCTCCCTTTACCAAATCTATATAAATGGAAAAGCGAGCCAGCAAAGTCACTTCCTTACCTGCCAATATATCATCCTTGACAGTTCCACCATTGGCAGGAATCACTTTATCCAAAAAAGCATTTAATCCCAAAGTATCTATCTCACCTGTATCAATATTCAGATAACGCTTCAACAGATAATCCTTCACAAACGAAGGCAAGTTGCGACCAGCAAAAATGCTGTTCGTAGCCTTTGGGTCTTTGTATATTGACATAGCAGAGAAATATTGTCTCACTTTCTGCTGTAAATCTTCTTTCATAAACTTCAATGATTAAAAATCAAACAAATCTTCTTCCGTTGCGCCTACTTGCCAGTGAATAGTACATTTATCTATCTCCTTACCACCGACACATACACTTATTTCATCCTCACTTTCGTCCATATCAAGAGGAACTGACATAAACTCCTCCTCTCCAATTTTATTTAAACTATACGATTTGTCTCTATATATAATATAAGGTGTATCAGAAATAGACAATCCCTTAATCTTTAAGCTAACCTTAGGGTCTGTGGCTGATACCTCAGGCGTAAGAACTATGACGCTCCAGTGGCTATTATTTGGACTATTAGAAATCACGAATATCGGAACAAGGACTTCTTCTGGAGTGCAACCTCCATGAATACCTTGGTCACGAGGTACTTTATTGCATAATGACTTATGATTTAAAGCACAAACCGTATTGCCATTATCCAAGACTAAATAATTCTTGTCCGTAGTCACCTTACCTGTTTTACATATAGCCAATCTACCATGATGGTCTGATTCAAAACCTGCAAGATTCAATCCATCTTGCAGCTGAGACAAATAAGTTAGACCATGGTCACTGACTATAGCGATTTTCTTGCCAGCATAGGTGCTGACAACATTTTCTATTGCTTCCTTTACAATTCTCATTTCTGAAATAATCGTATCAGGATAGTGATTCGTTGATTGATGTGCCAAGGTATCCAAATCCCCAATTTTCATTGTTTGGATGTCTATTTCAGAAAGACGTTGCAAATCCTTCTTATTCGCTTCTGTTGTCGTTGGCAACAAAGCCCTTGCCACCATTGTTTCATTCAGATAAACATTGTCTTGTAGATGTCTCTCCAAGATAGATTGAATATATGGAATCCATTCCACTCCCAACCCATCTATCCAATAATACACCTCAATATCTTTACGCCCTGCCAACAATGTAGAAGTGGTTTTCAATGATTGATACCAAGTATCAAACTTCACACTGTCTGCATTATGGTTAGATACAACTTCTTTTACCTCGTCCGTATAAATGTTACTTAACTTAGCTTTTTTATAAGCATCTATATAAGGCGATACCCAAGAGCATTTTGGAGTAAGCAAAGGCTGAGCTTGCATATAATCATATAGGTCTGGGAAGAATGTCTTGACTTCATTCAGATAGATGTAACCTTTACCCAACCAAGCAATAGCCAATTCTTTTTCCTTGTTAGTAATGCCAGAGAAATACTTAATAGCCTCATGATAACCATTTTGCTCTGCTATCTTTTCCAAACGATTCCCGACAACAATCTCTACACTCTCAGAAAGTTTCACGTTCTTGAGAGAAGCCTCGTTCAGACAATAACGTCGCTCTTCTATTTCTGTCTTTACCGAAGTCATATACATCGCCACTTCTGTAAACAAGTCGGCATTAGAATAGCCTGCAATTTTAGACAAACAAGTGTTCAAGAAACCATCCCCTTGATTTAAGATTTCATAGCATGAGCAAAGCAACCATCTGTCAAACAAGCTACTATGTGAGAACCATATCTTCAAGAAAGACTTATAGTTAGAAATCTCACTTACATCAAAATAGTGAGCCACAAACGAACACAACTCAAAGTCCTTTGACAAGTCAATCTGCTCTGCCAAAAGTCTCCAGTTTTCTTCATCATTCTCTACATAAGTTATATCGCCTAAATCCAAATGCAACCCAAACTTTAAGAACTCATAAGCATTCTGTGGACTTACATAACTAAAAGCATTGTCTGGTTGCGCAAACTTTGCATTGGCAAATATTGACTTAGAGGTACAAACTATAGTTCTCTTCTGATGTACCTCCGTATCTTTCCAAAAATCCAACCACTCTCCTACTGTATGAACAACATTAGCTCTGTTCTCTATATTCTTCACACCATAACAAGAATCATCATCGACAAGAATCATCGTATAATTCTCACCAACAGATTCCTCATCATGCAGATGCCATACATTGATTTGAGTATCGTTTTCAAAAGCAGCCATCTTACCTTCCAAACCAATAATCGGAATATAGATTCTTTGCGAACATTCTACTCCTTCTATTGAAGCCTCAATAGATTTCAATGTTTTCACCAAAGCATCAAATGTACGATGCTGCTGATTGTCATAGAAACGAGCCAACTCCGAGAAAGGAGTAATCACACTATCCTTACCATTAAGAGAATAAATATATTCAGAAATATCCTCACTCAACTCTTGATAAGTAATCATTAAGTCAGGATACTCCTTATCTATCCATTTATCAACACTTTGAACAGCCACCCCACATTCTTCGAGCATATACATGACAAACTCAAAGCTATCATGGAAGTTGTCAAAAAGCACAAAACGGATTGGGTAGCGGTTAGCCGTAGCCGCTCCCATTCCGTTTATATTCTTGTCTTCTTCCACAAGAGTCTTCAACTCTTCGAAAGAAGTTACTGTCTTAAATCTATCCTCACCAAACATGCTTCATTATGATATTAAGGGTTTGCTCATCTGCATTATCACACAAATCTTGCAGCAAATCACGCAACATTTGATTAGAAGCCAAAGGTAGAACCTTACGTGCCACTTCACTTCTCTTAGCCTTCATTTCTTGAGAGTCAGCTAGAGAATTAGTAGCAACAGTTACTCTCGCATCACCATAGCCTTGACCGCTATTGTTTGTCAATTCAGAATCGTTAAGAAAACTATCATTTTGATTAGCATCATTCCGTCTAAACTTATCTTTATCTTCTTCAAAACGTCTTTGGTTTTCTTGTCTCAAACGCTCTTGCTGTTGTGCCAAACGCCAATTTTTCAGTGTATCCTCTACATTACGTTCTGTCCACAAACCTATAGTTCCTTCAAGATGTCCTTCAAGGAAAGCCTTAGCCTCAGCAAACTCAGATTCTGTCATATTGATGTACTCCAATCCCATGACATAATTTATGAAGCCCTTTTCAAAGTTATTGGCAGATTCCAACAAAAGGTTTCCCAAGTCTATATTGTTCTTTAATCCCTCAGCAACCTTTGTCATCAAAGTAGGATTCTTCACGCTCTCAGAGTCTGTGATAACCTTGATGATACCATCTATCAATTCTTTGTTCTCATCAGAGCATTCTGGTACATATTTTAAAGACCACAACGGATAGCCAACACCTGCAGAATATTCATGTGTCATAGCCCAACGTGCATCAGTCAAGCTACTTACATCAGAATACTTTGGCAACTTGTTCAACTTAAATGTTTTTATCAAATTCTTGGTAATAGAACCTGCTTCTTTACTTTCAAACATGAAGTTAAGCTTTGCCGAAGTTCGTCCATTTTCCCAAGCCTTGAACATTTCGACTACATCATCCACAAGATGATTTGCTGTTCTTGGCTTACCATTCAAGTCAAAAATCTTACCTGCATATTTACGCATCGCAAAGGCAACCATTGCCATTGGAGCATACGACTGGAACAAGCCAAATGGTGGTTTTGTCAACCCAATCAGTTTATCTCCAAGATTAAACGACTGGTTCTTATTGGTGTGATTAAATACATTCTGAATAAAATCACAGACTTTCTTCAATGGGTGTTCAGGGCTTATATCTGATTTCCACTCCAAGTTTTCGTCAACACTATCTTGCAAAAGATACTCAACATGCTTTGCTGGACCTCCGCACTTTGCTACAATCTCATCCTTCGTATGGAAAGATAAGACAGCATCAACGGTTGCTTTAACTGATGCCTTTTTCCAATAAGTATTTAAAGATCGTGTTTTTATAATCTCCAGTGCTTCAGGTCCAGAAGTAAAGATAGCAGGAGCAATCGATTTATTGATAGTAGATGCCATTCGGGTTCCTGAAATTGTTAATTCATCATCTCCTAAACAGAACGTTACATTACCACTACGGATATTTCCCAACCAAGCTCCAATCATCTCGCTCGCATTCTTGGCATAAGTCTTTTGCTGATTTGCCAATCCGTGTTTTTGCGCACATGTTGCATTAGCTTGATACTCAATAAATCGCTCATACTCTTTTTCTCCCATTGGACTTTCAAGCAATACAAAGCAAACATTCTGAAAACGCTCGTCTTGCTTATTTTTATCTATGATATCTTTCAACTCAAAGATTTCTTGCTTAGTCTTTCCTACCATAAATGCCAACAATACGGAGTAAGTAGTTGCATTTTTAGCAAATACCTCTATCTTGTTGAGCAAGGTATATTCATTGCTTGATAAAGAGAAGAATCTAAACTCCAAAGGACGAGCCACCTGCGACAAGTTCTTGTTCATGAAGATATTGGCAGTATCTCCAAAATTAATAACTTGCTCTGTATAAAGGAATGTCGTCAATTTCAATTCTTCCTTTATTTTCTGAATCTCATCAGTAGGCAAAGCGGTAAAGAGAATTGAGTAATTTCCATTAGGCTGACGCTGGATAATACTTTTCTCATTGAAATAGTCCAAGATTTCATTCACCTTATTATATATAGGTGTTCCTTCGAATAGATTATAGATATTCTCCTCACTTGGAGTCACGCTATCATTATTGGCAATATTGTTGAGAGCATTCAACAAAAGTACACCCTTGAACACAGCAAGGTAATCCTCACCTTGCGCCTCAACTGCCAAATGATGAGAATTAAATCTTTCTGTCACAGCTCCAAAACGAGCAGTATCTCCCTCGAAGTATTCTTGCACGTAGTCCCATAAGAAGTTTGGCGTTATGGTATCTTTCTCTGCATAAACATTTTCATTATCAAAGAAAGCCCTTACCTCATCACAAGCCAAGAATTCGAAGACGCTTCGACTTGAAGAACCAGCCTCACGAGCAAAATATGTAGCAAGGTTTGCTGTAGATGGATGCACAGGGAACAGGTTTGCCAAATCTTTCTTTGTCTGCATAGGGTCTGTTGACGAAGATGCAAAAGCTGACAAAAGTTCATCATGCAAACTACAGAAAAACTCCTGACGTTGGTTGTACAAGTCTTTATCAACGACTACAAACTTCTTTGACATAATACGGAAAGCTGACACTGGTTCCATATTATATATGACATAGTGATAACGACCTCTTGTTTGTTCACGCTCAGCCTCCTTCAGTGAATTCAAGGCAGAAGGATGTGACAAAAACAAGAAATACGAATCATTCTCAGGATTCATCATATCCTCTGCTATCTCTTGTAAGATTTTCAAAAGAGGCACACCTAAATCCGAACGCATCACATCAGTAAACTCATCCCAAATAATAAGCAAGCCGTCATAAACACCTTGACTACGTAGTTCATTTTGAACTTCAAATATCCAAGTCTTAAGATTTGAGTTTTTAATAGGTACACTAATACCCATGTTTCTTAAAGCATGAATAACACGATTCAGCACCTCCGTGTCACCATTAACAAGCCTTGACTTCAACTTATTCAAATCAGGAGCTACACTTTTCAGTATTTCATTGTTGTCAATGAGCATATTCCACAAGTCTGGCTCGCTCTCTATATGTTGAATGTAATTATCAAAATCTGTTTGTACGGTCAACTTGATTCCTGCCTCTTTCAATGCTCTTATCACTTCTTTCTGCACTTGCAAAGACAAGTCTGCCTCATGAGCAATAGCCTGTTGACCATATAGATTTACTGGGAACAACCTTTTCTGCTCACGAAGTTGCACAATAGAGTTACGAAGAAGAGCATATTTATCCTCTCCAAACTCTTCATCCACATAATCCTTAATGTCTACAACATCATCACAAAGCAGATGCTTCAATACAGCTCCAGCATGACTTTTACCTGAGCCATATGTACCTGCCACCCAAATCGCCTTATGCGAATCGGCATCATTATTCCTTACAGCACTAATGGTTTTCTTCAACAAATCGTTGAATTGATCATTAGCAATGAATGTCTTCCAGTCATCTGGTCCTTCATTCTTGATATTGTAGGCAGGACGCATAGACCTCAGCGTCACTATGTCATTATATTTTGTAGCCATAAGCGGTTATTGTTGATTTGTTAGATTAAAATATTCTTCTATTGCTTTTTGTAGCTCTATTCTATTTGACTCTGACTGAAGAAGCTGCCATAACTGTTCGTCGAGATAAACATACTCTATCCTTTCTCGAAGTTGCTTAGGAGTAGGTGATTTTGTTGGCAATTCTCCTTTTATATGATAAAAACCATCAGATGCCAAGTGGTAAAATGGGTACTTCATCGGACTTACTTGTTCACCATATTTCTCGTATAGCTTTATATAAATGTCCTCTAACTCATCCGAATACTTTACTTTATTTTCGGTAACCACAAGATTTCGAATGGCTTGAATGATTGCCAACAACAGTATTGGCTTGGCAACCTTTCGCTTTCCACCAACCACCAAAGTCTTTACAGACAATAGCATCGTCTTGTAATAATTCAAAGAGAGACTCATATTAAACAAACATTTGTTCCAGGACAGATATTGCTGTCAAGTCATTTCTCAATGTTATACTATCCAATCCCATATTTAGCTCAGCAACCAAAACTCTATTATTCATAGAGTTCAAAACTTTCAAGGCTTTCACAAAGTCAATTTGCGAAACACCCAAAACTCCTAAAGGATTGCTTGTTGAATCTTCTGCATACAAATCTGAAACTCTCAATGTACGAACTCCCTTAACCTCTGCATACTTGTACAAGAAGTAAGCTACACCAACAGACGAGATGGAAGTACAATATTGTCTCCGCAAAAACTTTGAGTCTTCACTTTCTCCCCACATCAGATGCTCACCTAAAGGAGACATGTTAATTGTTTGCAACAAAGCCCTAACTGCATTTGTAATAGTTTTAACAGAAGAGTCAGGATACTGCTCTACTATTGCATTTTCCAAAGTCTTACTATCAAACAGCTCATTAGGCTTTACATTATTAGCAAACCAATTCACAATAAATGAATTATAGGATAAATTCACGGTTATAACTTCCCATATTTCATCTTGGAAATCCACATAGTTCTGCATCAACAGCTCACCCAATACCGTCAAAGTATTCTTTGTATCTGTTATTTCAGCATCCTTTAACCACGCCTTAAAACCATCTTCCTGTGCTGTACCCAAACTATTGTTGCCCCAAAAATCATCAGGGAAAGTAGAATACTCTGAAAGCCATTCACTTCTAAGACCAAAAGTTTTGTAACCTTTAATCTTTGCATTTAACTTTTTGTCCATATCGGTAATCATTCTAACACTATCCGCTGCAATACATCCTCTATCATGAGCATTGAAGCATTTTAGACAGTGAATACATTTATTTTTATCTATACTAACATTAGGTATTACTTGCAAAGCCCCTGTTGGGCAATCTGCCTCACAAACTTCACAATGTACACAATACGCACTTTTGTAAACTAACCGCTTTAGTAAATAACCAAACTGCGGATTAGCACTAATGCCACATACACTAAACTCAATTACATCTTTATCTATTTGCTTTATTGCAAAATCATACAACCTCTTATTATATTTCAAAGAGCCTTGTATCTTATTGCCTTCTAATTCACTCATAGAATACTCACCCAACGCAAACATCCAATCAAGTACAGAATTATTAGGTTTCTCGATTCTTGCCACCAAATCCGTATCATGCTTTTTAAACAAGACCTTAGCCTTTACAATATCTTCACCACCTATAGCCTTAATCTTCCATTTTCTATCTCGTAAATAAGATGTCGTATCATGGATTCCCACATATTTAGACCAAGATGATAGCTTTTGCATAAAAGGAGCTGCACTTTCGGCAAACCTTCTGCTAACCACCATATCATCCCAAGTGGTAGCAAAAGGACAAACCAAGCATCCTACACGAGCTTTTCCATATCTGTAAGCTATATTTATATCTAACTGATGCTTAAACAAATATAAGAATATTTCTATAGTATTCCAATAAAGTATAGGATGGGCATTATACACATTAGTATGTTTACCTTTTCCTTTACGTTGGTAAGCACTACGTTTAGTACTTTCCTCTGCCCTAACACCATCAAAAGTCAAAATTTTAGCTTGCTTATCCTCTCCACTTCTCAACATTCGATAAAGCGGTGCTGTTTTCATTACCGAGCAACACCAACGATGGGTATCACTGGGCGTACCAATCTTATCCCAATAGTTCAACACACTATCGTGATTACGTGCTAACGAAAACTTCAAATCAGGAAATTTCTCTTTATATTGTTTTTGGATTTTGTCATAAAGTTCCAAAGAAGGTGGTAACTCATAACCAGTATCACTATAAATCACCTCAAAATCTGTACTTGGAATGGCACGAGTACACAAGTCAAGTACTACTTGTGAATCCTTGCCTCCAGAGAAAGAGGCTATAAACTTATCTATCTTTGTTGTTTGATACACACGCTTACCTGCGTTGTTGGCATCTTCCAATGGCATAATATCAAAAGAGTCACAATCCTCTTTTACAATAGCCATCTTCATTTTTGTTTTCTTCTCTGCTTTTTGAGCCAAAGCTTCAAAGTCCAAAGTGTTAGCAGAGGCTGCTTGAACGGTTTTTCTTGCACGAGCATATTGTTCATACGTTTCGTGTATGAACTCAATAGCCTCACTCTCCAAAAGGAACATCATATCTTTGTTGCGCTCTAATACAGCCTCAACATCAACAGGTTGCAATATCAAGTGTTGTGCAGCTGGTTGCAAAATAACCGTTGCTGCATCATAGATATTGGCACCTTTGGCTTCGAAAACCAACTCACCCTTATAATAATACTGCTTATTGATAGCCCAAA
>OBLI01000147.1_pt1 | contig 74816 bp, 55 predicted proteins | sample 1519701 | NCBI WGS metagenome assembly OBLI01 (sample SAMEA3663005, study PRJEB22513) | pig gut metagenome | biome: pig gut; feature: pig-associated habitat; material: faeces | place: France | collected 2012
TCATTAACGACAAGGGGGAGATCATCCAGTGGCAGCTAACGCCGGGAAACGTCGAACTCACGTTAAAATAAGTCTGTATTGACTCAAAAAAAAACAAGACGACAAGCGTCCTGCTTTGCTCAAACATTAAATGCAAGGCAGGACGCTCGTTGTCTTGTTTAAAGTGATGTGTTGGCGTATCACCTATTGATATTATCGGGCGATTGGAGCCACAAGCCGTTGATTGTCGGTGGGCTCCCTGTATTAACGCGCTTCTCCGCACTGTCTGGCCTACATAACCCCTATCCACCTCAGCACATCGTTGAGGTTGGCGAATATCATGAGGAGGAAGAGGATGGTCATCCCGACATACTGCGCACGGAGGAGGAACTTGTCGCTCGGTTTGCGGCGTGTGATAATCTCGTAAAGCAAGAACAGGACATGTCCGCCGTCAAGGGCTGGGATAGGGAGGATATTCATGAAGGCGAGGATGATGGAGAGGAAGGCTGTCATCTTCCAGAACAACATCCAGTCCCATGATGGGGGGAAGAGTGAGCCGATGGCTCCGAAGCCACCCAGCGACTTGGCACCGTCAGAGGTGAAGACATACTTCAGGTCAGAGACATATCCGCTGAGAATGTCCAGTCCATAGCGGACACCGGCAGGGACGCTCTCTATGATGCCGTAGCTCTTGTGGGTCGGCTTGTAGTAGTTGGCGAGTGTTGTCTGTGTCACACCGATGTGCAGCTCTGGTGTCATGGTCAGCGCTATGGTGTCTGTCTTGGCGCCGCCAGCCCTCGCTACGGTCATCGTGACGCTCCTGAGGGCGAGGCTGTCCTTTGATGTGGTGGCAGAGGTGAGACAGTCGTCTATGACACCTATCTGGTATGTGAACTCGTTCCAGGAGTCTATGGGGTGGCCGTTGAGCGATGTTATCCTGTCGCCCTTGACGATGCCTGCCTTGGCTGCTGGTGTGCCGGCTATGACGCTGTCTATCTCGCACGGTATGAGCGGACGTGTGAAGACTGGCTGTGACTGGAGCATGGAAAGGAGGTTCATGTCGCCTGGCAGGGCTATCGTGATGTCCTTGCCGTCGCGGCTGACGTGTGCCTCTGAGGCTGTGGAGAGAGAACGGAAGACATCGGCCGAGAAGTCACGGAACTCTCCCTCGTCTGTGCCGAGGAGTATGTCTCCGTCACGGAATCCGAGAGCCTTCGCCTCGCTGTTGAACTTCATGCCCATCTTCATGTCCTTCATCGCGATATAGTCCTCGCCCCATGTGTAGAGGACGGCAGAGTATATTATCAGGGCAAGCAGGAAATTGACCATCACACCGCCTGTCATTATGAGCAGACGCTGCCATGCCGGTTTCCCACGGAACTCATATGGCTTGGGGGGTGCCTGCAGCTTGGCGACATCGTGCTGTGTCTCGTCTATCATTCCCTCTATCTGGCAGTATCCGCCGAGAGGTATCCAGCCTATGCCGTATTCTGTGCCGTCGTATTCGTACTCGCCCTCTTCATTGCGGCGTACTGGCTCTTTGCCACGGAGACGGCGGTACCAGTTGGAGTATGTGGAGAAGAGAGAGAACTTCCAGTCGAAGAAGACATAGAACTTGTTGACTCTCACGCCGAAGAGTTTCGAGAAGAGAAAGTGTCCGCCCTCGTGCAGGAATACAAGTATCGTTATGGCGAGTATGAACTGTAGGGCGCGGATAAGGAATATTTCCATCGGGTAAAAAATATGTGTTTTGTTAAGTGATTAATATCGGCTTATGAGCCGTATGGGGATGTATTGGTTATCCCTGCGGGGGGCTGACCATCTGCTACGCCCCTTATATCTTCAGGAGGCTGCGTGCTATGCCGCGTGCCTCGCTGTCTGAGGCGAAGAGGTCGTCGAGCGATGGCGATGCGGTGTATGTCGCGCTCTGCATAGTGCGCTCTATGATGTCGCCCATCTCAAGGAAACGGCACTGGCCTTTGCGGAATGCCTCGTTGACAACCTCGTTGGCGGCATTGACTATGCACGGCATATTCCCGCCACGTCTAAGCGACTCATAGGCCATGGCGAGACACGGGAAACGCTCCATGTCAGGCTCGAAGAACTCCAGGCTCTTGCCGTAGAGCTCCAGGCGCGGGCCTGACAGCGTAAGGCGCTCGGGGAAGGAGAACGCGTACTGTATGGGGAGACGCATGTCTGGCACTCCAAGCTGGGCTTTCACTGCACCATCGGCATACTCGACAGCGCTGTGGACGATTGACTGTGGATGGACAAGGACCTCTATCCGCTCGGCTGGCACACCGAAGAGCCAGCGGGCCTCGATGACCTCAAAGCCCTTGTTCATCATGGTGGCGGAGTCGATGGTTATCTTCGCGCCCATGTCCCATGTCGGATGTCGCAGAGCGTCGGCGGCTGTCAGCCCTTCCATCTGTGAGAGGGATAGTGTGCGGAATGGTCCGCCAGAGGCCGTCAGCAGTATGCGGGTTATCTCATTGTCATGGTCGCCGACAATGCTCTGGAATATGGCTGAGTGCTCTGAGTCGACGGGGATAATCGGGGAGTGGCACTCCTGTGAGAGGCGCATGATTGTCTCGCCTGCCACCACGAGGGTCTCCTTGTTGGCGAGACATATCTTCTTGTGGGCCTTTATGGCGCGTACAGTAGGACGCAGTCCGGCAAAGCCCACCATGGCTGTGAGGACCATGTCGACCGGTTCGGCGCAGACAATATCCTCAAGAGCCTCTTTGCCGGCATAGACCTTGATGTCGGGACAGTCGGAGAGAAGATTTGAGAGTGTGTCATAGCGTGACTCGTCGGCTATGACAACAGCGGCCGGGCGGAAACGGCGTGCCTGGAGGGCGAGCTTCTCCACCTGTGTGTTGGCCGTCAGACAGTATGCCTCGTAACGGTCAGGATGCTCGGCTATGACCTCAAGGGCCTGTGTGCCTATGGAGCCTGTTGAGCCGAGTATGCATATTTGTTTCTTCTTCATTTGTTTCTTCTTCATTGTGATAGGGGCGAGGGGATAGGGGTGAGGGCCCACTTGCCTCCCCCAGGGCCTTCATGTGTTATGTGTAGCATAGAGAGGGGGGAGGGTTTAGGGGAGCTTAGAGGTCGAGGAGACCATCAGGGATTTCCATAGTGATGGTGTGCTTGTCGGAGTCAATATCGCATATGAGGTCGTCAGGGGCGGGAATCAGCATTCCATCCTCCATCTCGAAGAGAATGTTCTCTGTCGTGTCGTCGACAGCCGCTATGGTGCCGATGGCTTTCCCGCTGTTGTTGTCTATCACCTCATATCCGACAAGCTCGGCATATGTCAGATCGTGCTCCTCAACCTCGGCGAGATGTCTCGGGAAGAGCACGTCGCATCCTGTCAGCTGGCGTGCCTTCTCTGCCGATGATATATCCTCAAACCTGACAAGGACAATCTCGTCGCTCTTGAAACGGTATTCTTCCATGAAGAAAGGCACGAGGATGCCGTCGACCCTCAGTATGAGGTATGGTGTCGAGGTGCGGTCGAACACATCGTCGTCAACCTGTATCTGCACCTCGCCCTTTATCCCGTGTGGTTTCCCCACACGGCCTATGCGGTAAACGTCCTTCTCTTGTATCATTGGCGTATGATATTAGCGCCGAGGGCATTCAGGCGCTGCTCTATGTCCTGGTATCCGCGGTCAATCTGTGCTATGTTCGCTATGCGTGATGTTCCCTCTGCCGATAGCGCCGCTATGAGCAGTGCGATGCCGGCACGTATGTCAGGCGATGTCATGTTGCCAGCATGCAGACGCTTGTTGTGGTTCAGTCCTACCACGACAGCGCGGTGAGGGTCGCATAATATTATTTGCGCTCCCATGTCGATGAGCTTGTCGACGAAGAAGAGGCGTGACTCGAACATCTTCTGGTGGAACAGGACAGAGCCGTGGGCCTGTGTGGCGACGACAAGGAGGACACTGAGGAGGTCGGGGGTGAGGCCTGGCCAAGGAGCGTCGGCAAGAGTCATTATCGTGCCGTCCATGAATGAGTCGACGGTGTAGCTGTCATGATGGGGTATGAAGATGTCGTCACCCATCTCTATGACATTGATGCCAAGGCGGCGGAATGTGTCGGGGATGATGCCAAGATGCTGTGTCGCAACGTTCTTTATCTGTATGCCGTTGCCTACCATGGCTGCCATACCTATGAACGAGCCTACCTCTATCATGTCGGGCAGGACACGGTGTGTGCATCCATGAAGCTCCTTCGCCCCACGTATGCGGAGGAGATTGGAGCCGATGCCTGAGATGTCAGCGCCCATAGCGTTGAGCATATGGCAGAGCTGCTGGATGTAGGGCTCGCAGGCGGCATTGTATATCGTCGTCTCGCCCGCTGCGAGCACTGACGCCATGATTATGTTCGCTGTGCCTGTCACAGAAGCCTCGTCGAGAAGCATGTAGCAGCCACGCAGCTTCTCGGCATGAAGCTGGTAGACATCCCTGCCCGGAACATGCTCGAAGGCAGCCCCAAGCTTGCTGAAGCCGAGGAAGTGGGTGTCAAGCCTGCGGCGCCCTATCTTGTCTCCGCCTGGCTTTGCCACTATGGCACGCCCGAAGCGGCCGAGCAGAGGGCCTATCATAAGCACCGAGCCACGCAGCGACGAGCATTTACGGACAAACTCATCGCTCTCAAGGAAGTCAAGGTTCAGACTGTCGGCCTGGAAGGTGTAGCTCGTGCGTGAGTGTCTCGTCACCCGCACACCGATATCTGTAAGCAGCGCGATGAGGTTGTTGACATCAAGGATATCAGGAATGTTGTCTATGCGTACTGGCTCTGAGGTGAGGAGCGTGGCGCAGATGACTTGCAGGGTCTCGTTCTTTGCGCCCTGCGGTGTTATGGTTCCTGTCAGTTGGCGTCCGCCTTCGATTATGAATGTGTCCATTATGGGGGTTGGTTGGGTTTTAGGCGTTCTGTTTTTCCGTTTCTTCTTTTTTTTATGCCTCGTGATGCGGTGATTGGGTGTCAGTCACCGGGGCTTCCCAGCCTCTTGTGTTTGTCCAAGGGTCTGTCCTGTCGAGGAGGGGGAGGGATACTGCTGGCGTGTCCCTGGTCTATGGTAAGCATAAGGCTGTAGCCGATGTGGGCTCACGCAGAGAGGGGGCTGTGGTCATTTCTTCTTGCCTTTCTTCTTGCCTTTCTGCTCAGCCTTCTTGTCCACCACGATAAACTCGAATGTGAAAGTGCTGGGGTCTATCTGTATCACACCATCCGTGAATCGTGCTATGTCCGATATCACACGCTCGTTGTCGGGCGACGCGTTGCCGTACATCATGAGGTCACGTTTCATCTGGTTTGCCACAAGGCGTGTCAGCTCGTCGCGCTCTTCTCCCGGCTCCATGGTCTTCAGGTGGTTTAGGGTGTGGAAGACGAGGCTGCCATAGTGTCTTACTGGTATGTTGCGCTTCGGGTAGGCTAACGGTGATGGCCTCTCGGCTATCTTCTCAGCTGTGGTGACATCATACGGATAGTCTATGTCGAGCTTGAAGTCAGACATTATGGCAAGATGGTCCCACAGCTTCTGCTTGTAGTCTGCCTGGTGACGGAGAGAGGGATTGAGGAGCTCCATGGCGTAAACGATGTTCTCAGCGCACAGCTGGCGTTCCGCACGGTCCTCGATGCCTATGCAGTATTCCACCATCTGGTGTATGCTCCGTCCATACTCCGGCATGCGGAGTTTCTCACGCTGGGTGTTGTAGTCCAGTCCTTCAATATTCATTGGCGTATCGTGTTAGTGGGGGGTAATAATGGCGTTTCACATGTGTCGTGAAAGTGTTGTCGTGGCTGTTTCCTCTCTCTTTCTCCTATAGCAGCTTCTTTGGCTTCAAGGCCACAAAATCCTTCAGGTAGAATGGGACGAAGTATGCCACATCCTCTGTCTGCCCGTTCATCATGCGGCGTTCAGCCAGGGGGAACATGTTCTTCGCTAAAGGTTCTATGCCGGCTATGTAGTGAGCGTTGGGATGGTTTATCACATCCATACACTTTTCTGCTCCGTCTCCAAAAAAATAAACGGGGTGATTGTCGAGCCATTCCTTGTATGTCTCTTCTGTCACGACATCAGCCTGTGTCTCCCTGACTGTGTGGAGCGCCCTGTCGTATACAGCAGAGTAGACCTCCATCCTGCGCGCGTCAATCATTGGGCAGAGGAGCGCGTCGTCTGGCAGGCTGTCATGGCGCAGCAATACCGGGACACACATTGTCTCCAGTGTAGGGACAGCAATGAGGGGGATGTCCAGCCCGTAGCATATTCCCTTGGCCATAGAGACACCTATGCGCAGGCCAGTATACGACCCTGGCCCCATGCTGACCGCCACGGCGTCGACAGGGATGGCATGGCTGTCTGCAAAGCCCAGTGCCTCATCGACAAAAGAGCCAAGGCGCTCGTTGTGGTTGGGCCCTGTGCGGTCTATGTCGCTGTATATACACTTCCCGTCCTCGCTGACAGCGACAGAGCAAACACTTGTGCTCGTTTCTATATTTAATATACAAGACATGATTATTTTTCGTGTAAGCGCTTAAAATATCTGCAAATTTACTACTTTTTTCTTGAAAAATTTGTACTTTTGCATAAATTTAACGTACATCCATATAAAATGATACTATCAATGACGGGTTACGGCAAAGCGTCCGTGACGTTCGAGAACAAGAAAATCAATGTCGAGGTGAAGTCGCTTAACTCAAAAGCGCTTGACCTCTCGACACGTATTGCGCCGCTCTATCGGGAGAAAGAGATGGAGATACGCCAGATTATCTCCTCAACTCTGTATAGGGGAAAGATTGAGTTCAGTATCTGGGTTGATAAGGACGAGAAGGATTCAGCCACACCGATTAACGCTGATATGGTAGAGTATTACTACCAGCAGATAAATGAGATAGCCTATCATAAGGATATCTCTCTGGAACTCGACTGGGCTACTCTTCTGCGTATGCCTGATGTCATGACGAGGCAGGAGGTGGAAATCCTCTCCGAGGAGGAATGGCAGGTGGCACGTGGTGCCATCAACGAGGCGCTGCGACAGCTCGTCGAGTTCAGGAAACAGGAGGGCGAGGCTCTGCAGCGCAAGTTCACAGAGAAGATTGACAATATCGCCGCACTGCAGCGTGAGCTTGAGCCTTATGAGAAAAGCCGTGTGGAGAAGATAAGGCAGAGGATTGTGTCGCAGCTCGAAGCTATCCCTGATGTTGATTATGACAAGAACAGACTCGAGCAGGAGCTGATTTACTACATAGAGAAACTCGACATATCTGAGGAGAAGCAGAGGCTGACAAACCATCTGGGATACTTCCGCGACACGATGTCGCTTGACGAGCCGGTCGGGAAGAAGCTCGGGTTTATAGCCCAGGAGATGGGAAGGGAGATAAACACCACGGGCTCAAAGAGCAATCAGGCTGAGATGCAGAATATCGTGGTGAAGATGAAAGACGAGCTGGAGCAGATAAAGGAGCAGGTGCTTAATGCCCTGTGATGCTCTTCCATGCCGCCAATGCCCTTCCGTGCCGCCCCATGCTTTTTCAGCTGAATAAGCGGGGTGGGGGAGTGGCGCGGCATGGAGATGCCTTATTTTCCGGCGGGGAGACTTGTCCTGTGGAACCCTCTGGCCGCAGGGCGTGTGATTTTTTTCCCCCGACCCACCTTGACGTATATATACTATTGACAAAAATAATATTTTTTTTCATGAATAAAGGAAAACTGTTGATATTCAGCGCACCGAGCGGAAGCGGAAAGTCAACATTGGTGCAGTGGCTTATGGCTGAACACCCTGAGCTGAATCTACACTTCTCTATCTCATGCACGACACGCCAACCTCGTGGTACAGAGCGTGACGGAGTGGAATATTTCTTCCTGACGCCTGAGTCATTCAGGGAGAGAATACAGCGTGACGAGTTCGTGGAGTATGAGGAGGTTTACAAGGATAAATATTATGGAACTCTGAAATCCCAGGTGACAAGCCAGACTGACAGGGGAGAGAATGTCGTCTTCGATGTCGATGTGAAAGGCGGATGCAACATAAAGAGCCAGTATGGGGACAGGGCCCTCAGCGTGTTCATACAGCCACCGTCGCTCGATGAGCTACGCCGCAGACTCGTCGGCCGTGCGACAGACTCGCCTGAGGTTATCGAGCAACGGCTCGCCAAGGCAGGATACGAGATGACATTCGCGCCACAGTTTGATGTCGTCATAGTCAATGACAATCTCGAGAAGGCAAAGGAGGAGACGCTGAAGACAGTAAGGGATTTCCTTGACTCGTGAGATAACCATACCTGAAATGATGTTTGTCCTCGCTTTTATTGCTTGATGAGAAGAATCGGACTCTTTGGCGGAACATTCGACCCTGTACATAAAGCCCATATACGGCTGGCCGTCACATGCAGGGAAAAGCTCGGTCTTGATGAGGTGTGGCTCATGGTCTCGCCACAGAACCCATGGAAAAGCGGCTCGCTGATGACACCTGACCATCACCGCCTCATGATGGCGAGACTCGCCGTGGAAGAAGAGGACGGAATCGTCGCCTCAGACTACGAGCTCAACCTCCCCACACCGTCATATACATACAAGACACTGAGAAGTCTCCGGCACGATTTCCCCTCCGACACATTTGTCCTCCTCGTGGGGGGAGATAACTGGGCGGCTTTCGACAAATGGGCTGAATACCGTGAGATACTCGCACATCATACCATCGCCGTGTATCCCAGGCCGGGGAGCCCTGTCGTCACTCCCCACGCGCTCAGAGACATGGCCGGAGACCATGTGATACTCGACGCACAGCAGATGGATATAAGCAGCAGCATGATACGCGATAGTATAGCCCGGGGGCATGATGTCACAGGGCTTCTCCCAGAAGCCGTAGAGAAGTATATCCGCACGAATCACCTTTATGAGAAAAACAACCATATTGAGAGCCTTTAGCTCATTCCTGACACCAATAAGGCGCAGCCCTGAGTTCTGCTTCTTCATGTACGCGCTGTTCATGGTCTCTGCCATCTGCACGGTCAATTACAGATGGAAGCAGGAGCTGTATGACTATGCGTGGTGCGAGGCTTGGCTTTGGGTATACGCCTTCGCCTTGGTTCTCGCCTTCCTGCCGTCTGTTGTCCGCCGCATAGCACGCCCTGTGTTCTACATTGTCGCATACAGTGTCACGATTGCTGATGTGTACTGCTTCGTCAAGTTCGAGTCGGCCATAAACCCATCCATACTCATGCTTGTGGCTGAGACTGACCCGAGGGAGGCCAGCGAGTTCTTCACGGCCTATCTGACGCCGGATGTCCTGTTGAGCAATGTGGGATGGGTTCTGCTTGTTATGCTGTTGCATATCCTATGGACTGTGATGCGCCGCCTCGGCCTGCCGCGATGGCCCCGCCGCTGTCCGGCCTGCCATCTGCCACCATCTGCCGTCCTCCCAGCAGCCTCAGGAGCCCTTGTCCTCACGTCGCTTGTCGTCAGTGGGGTATTGAGCAGCCACAATCTGCGTGCTATGCATACGCTCATGACCCTTGACACGATAGGCAGTGTCGAGCACAAGTTGACGGAGAAGGATTGCGGCCGTCAGTTCATGTCCATGTACCGTATGGCTTTCAGTGTCTACGCCAACCATCTTACCGCACGCCAGGTGGCAATGCTGGGGAAAGTGGCGGAGGATGTCCGGGTGGACAGCTGCTCGTTCCGCTCGCCCGAGATAGTGTTCATCATCGGAGAGGCATACTGCAAACGCCACTCGCAGCTCTATGGCTATGACAGGCCGACAACGCCACGACAGATGAATCTGCAGCGTCGGGGAGAGCTAATACCGTTCACAGATGTCGTCTCGCCATGGAACCTCACAAGCTATGTCTTCAAGCTCATGATGTCCACCTACGCTGTCGGAGACAAGGGCGACTGGTGTGACTATCCTCTCTTCTGCGAGGTGTTCCGCAATGCAGGCTATCATGTCACATTCCTCACCAATGAGTTCCTGCCACAGGCCAAGCAGCAGGTATTTGATTTCAGCGGAGGATTCTTCCTGAACGATCCTGACCTGTCAGCGAAGCAGTTTGACGACAGGAACGAGAAGTTGCATGTCTTTGACGAGGGACTCATATCTGACTACCGCGTCATACAGGAGGAGCACCGCCTCGCTGGTGACACGGTAAAGAAGGGACGCCTGACAATATTCCACCTCATAGGCCAACACCAGGACTACCGGATACGGTGTCCCAACTCCAGGAAGAGATTCACCCTCGCCGACTATGCTGACAGGACAGACCTCGTCAATCCACGCTGGAAACGCAATCTCTGCAATTATGACAACGCCACGCTCTACAACGATTCAATCGTGGCAGCCATTACAGACCTGTTCCGTGACAAGGACGCCATTGTCATTTACATGCCTGACCACGGAGAAGAGGTGCATTCGAGAGAACTGCCACACTTCTCGGGACGTATGCACTCGACAAAGATAATAAGGAGACTGGCGCGGGAGGAATTTGAAATTCCTTTCTGGATATGGACATCGCGACAATACCGGCAGAACCATCCCGATGTGATGGAGGCTATACGCAGGGCTTCGTCGCTGCCTTATATGACTGACGCCATGCCACACATGCTCTTCTCGCTCGCCGGTATACACTGCCCGTATTATCGCCCTGACCTTGATATCCTGTCTCCCCAGTACAATCCCCGCAGGCCGAGGATGCTGAAGAGACAAGCCGACTATGACGAGATAATGGGGAGATAGCTTGGGTGGATATACGGATTGGTAGGTGTAGCTGGCCGTAATATATAGACCAAGACGGAGGGGAGGGGCTTGTATCCCCACCATTCTCTCTCCCTCTCTCCCCCTCCCCCCTCAAAACAAATATACAATGACACGACAAGAAACCTCCGCTATGCGCGGCATCGCTATCCTCGCCATCATGCTCCATAACTACACTCACTGGTTAGGACCTATGGTAAAGGAGAACGAATACACATTCGACCATAACAATGTCCGTCGGCTTCTTGCCGAACTGACATCACCCTCCGTTGAACTTCTGTCCCATATTCTTTCCTTCTTCGGCCATTATGGAGTCCCGGTATTTGTGGCCCTGAGTGCCTATGGCCTTTACAGGAAGTATGAGGCAGGAGGAGCAGAGAGCAGGGCGGTATCGTTTGTCGCCAGCCACTGGCGCAAGCTCTTCTTGATGATGGCGACAGGATACACCGCCTTTGTCCTTGTCGACTATATGACTCCAGGCCATTATCATTACCGCTTCTGGAATGTTGTGGGGCAGATTCTCATGGTCTCCAATCTATATACCGATCCTGACCATGCCATATGGCCAGGGCCATACTGGTATTTCGGACTTATGCTCCAGCTGTATATCTTCTACCGCTTTGTTATGCATAAGGGCAAGATGTCTCTGCGCACTCTCCTCCCTGAAAGGTTGTGGACGGCCCTGATGCTCCTAGTAGCCGTGGCGACCCTGTTGCTGCAGCTCGCGTTCGACCCCATGGGCGATGCCCTCAACTGGTACCGTTACAATATCTTTGGCGCATTGCCCGTCTTTATCATTGCCATGCTCTCAGCGCCATGGGCAGACACCCTGCGAGACAGGAGCAGGTGGGAGTATGGTCTTGCCGCTCTCGCAGCCTCGGCCCTTGTCCTCTTATGCAGCCTGACCTTCACGATGTGGATTGTTGTCCCGTTCATTGTGTGCATAGCCACCTATTGTCTTGTGAAGTCCCTGCCCCTATGGCTGTTGAGGGTCTTTGACTGGGTGGGAGGCATCTCAGCTGCCATCTTCGTCTGTCATCCCATCACACGCAAGGTGCTTATACCTATATCGCGCCATGATGACCTCTATGCCGGTCTCCTGCTATATATCCTGGCGACAATATTCCTCGCGATACTTTTCAGCCATATGCTCTCATCCCTCATGAAGCGTTGATGCTGGGGGCGCTCTTCGTTATCCTCCTCTCTTCCGCGTTTCCATTCCCCATACCCTCATGCCTATGAAACCCTTCCCCCTCAATGATATAAGCCGCTATCGTGGCGAGCTGATGGGCTTGGCGATGGTGCTCATCATACTTTTCCATGTATCCCTGCCCCGCCATGACCCGTTTTATGGTCTTGTGCGCATGGGCAATATAGGAGTAGACATATTCCTCTTCCTCTCAGGCATAGGATTGTGGTTCTCATGGGAGGGTATGTCCAACAAACCGGGCACATTCTCCAGACGCTGGCTAGACTTCTATGCCAGGCGCCTCCGCCGTGTCTATCCCGCTTGGCTTGTCGTGGCGACGCTCTTCTATCTGCCACGTTTTCTGGAGCGGCCATCCCGCAGTCTTTCCTCTTACATCGACCTTGCCGGCGATATCCTCGTCAACTGGGATTTCTGGCTGCATGACGAGCTGACATTCTGGTATATCCCCGCCACTATGATGCTTTATGTCTTTGCGCCCCCTTATATGGAGGCAGTCCGCCGTCATCCTATCATACGCTGGCTTGTAGTCCTGCCCCTTATGTGGTGTGTCATAGTCCAGTATATCACACCCATCCATACAGCTGTCGGCCATATAGAGATATTCTGGAGCCGTGTCCCGATATTCTTTCTTGGCATAAACATAGCAGAGAGCATACGCCGCCGTGAGCTGGCCGATGGCACCGTTGTCTGGCTTGCCGCCGTGATGCTTGCCGTCAGTCTCCCATCTTGTGTGTGGCTCGAGCAGATGCGCCATGGACGTTTCCCCCTCTTCCTTGAGCGCATGTTGTATATACCCTTTGCTGTCAGTCTCCTGATTCTCCTCACGCGTATGCTGCCTCATTCTGGCAGATGGATTCGCTCAACGTTGGCATGGATAGGAGGGATATCCCTTGAGACATACCTCATACATGCCGAATTTGTTTTGAAGCCCCTGCGGCAGTATCATCTCGGATATTGGCCAACAGCGTTGTTGACAGCCCTCATATCATTCCTGCTTGCCTGGATGCTCCACAAGGCGATACAGCGCATAATGTCAGCCGTGCATGCCTGATGAGGACATGACGCCACCTTGCGCCGTGCCCCTCCTCTTCACTCCATCACACCCTCAAACACCAGAATATATATCATGATAAAGCATCTCACACGTCTCACACGCCCTTATCAGTGGGTAAAGAATCTTTTCGTGTTCCTCCCCGTCTTCTTCGGTGGAGCTATCACCGACAGCCTCTCGCTATGGCATGCCGCTATAGCGTTCATGGCATACAGTCTCACAGCCTCGGCGATATACTGCTACAATGATATTGTTGATGTCGAGGACGACCGCCGCCATGCCGTCAAATGCCACCGCCCCATAGCGTCGGGTGCAGTAAGCATAAAGGCGGGGTATCTGCTTATGGCCCTTCTGCTCCTGTTATCTGCTGTGACAATCTCGCTGCTTGGCGACAAGTGGATGCCGCTCGCCGCTGTCATGGCCGTATATTTCCTGATGGATATAGCCTACTGCCATATCCTCAAGCGTTTCGCCATCATTGACATTGTCATCCTCTCCTTCGGCTTTGTGCTCCGTATTCTTGCCGGCAGCGTCTCGACCGGAATCACGGCCTCGCATTGGCTCGTGCTCATGACATTCCTCCTGACGATGCTCTTAGGCTTCGCCAAGAGGCGTGACGATGTCAACCGCTTCATGAAGACAGGGATGCCGCCACGTCACAACACCAAGCGCTATAACCTCACATTCATAAACCAGGCCATCACCGTGACATCCTCCGTCACTGTTGTCTGCTATATCATGTACACACTCTCTCCTGAGGTGACGGCACGTTCTGGATACCAATATCTATACCTGACGACGATTCTTGTTATCCTCGGCCTGTTGAGGTATATGCAGCTGACATCTGTCGACGAGAAGGGGGGCGACCCGGCACGCCTCCTCCTTTCCGACCATTTCCTCCAGGCGGTCATAGCCTTATGGATTCTCTCGTACTACGTTGTGCTATATGTCTTGTGATGGATGTATCAAGGATTTTTTTTGAGGGCATACTGCTGCCATCCGCTCGGCATCTTACCCATCCCCCACGGCATGGCGGGCTGTAATCTTACAGCCATACCATATTAATATATCTGCATGAAAGAAAGAATCATCATATCAGACTTTGACGGGACTCTCACACGCTGTGACACACTCCTCGGGATTGTCTCCTTCAATGTAGGGCGCATGGGGCTTCTCATGCGTCTTCTCCCGCTCAGTCCCTGGCTTATACTCATGAGGCTCGGCCTTTATTCCAACCAACGCGCGAAGGAGAGGCTCCTCGGCAGCGTCTTCCGTGGCGTATCACATGACTCTTTCGCTGAGATGGCGCGGCGTTTCGCCAGCTCATGCCGTGAGCGCATCATGCGCGGGGAACTCCTCGCCGAGCTTCAGCGCTCTGCTGACAGTGGTGCCGAGGTGATAGTCATCACCGCCAGTCCCACAATATGGGTCAAGCCATTTGTCCCCGACTTCACCGTTGTCGGCACGGAGATGGAATTTGACAGCACTGGCTTCACGGGCCGCTTCGCCTCGCCCAACTGCTATGGGGCGGAGAAAGTCAGGCGCCTCCTCGGTTATAAGCCCGATATAGCCACGCGGCGTCAGGAATTCCACATAACAGCCTATGGAGACTCAAGGGGCGACAAGGAGATGCTTGAGTATGCCGATGAGCCACATATCATCAAGTGATCACCCTCTTTCCCCCTCTCCCCATTGTTTATAGCCCCCTGTATCATTATTACTCCACGTTCCATAAGACATCCATTATTCAAGACTACCCCGACTGCGCTTCATCCCCCCCTTGTATGCATTATGAGACACGTCATGTCGATTCTCCTGGTACTAATCTCCTTACAGACGGCAGGCCAGACCACATTGTCTGCTGATTCATGGCAGGATATATTCTCTCTGCTTACAGATGCAGCCGATATTGGCGAGGAGGAGATTGATGATGCCTACGAGACGCTGACAACGCTCGCCAAGGACAGACGTAACATCAATGATGCCACTATTGATGAGCTCAGGCAGGTGCCTTTCCTTACAGAGCCAATGGCTCTCTCCATTCTCAACTATAGAGCCTTGTATGGTCCGCTGAAAACTATGGCCGAGGTACAGTTGATGCCTGCCATAGACGTAGCGAGACGCCGCATCCTCAATGCTGTCTTCTATGCCGCTCCGCCAGCAGTCTTGCGGTCTTACTGGGCAGAGCGTTTCCTTACAAACGCTTTTGACAGTATAGCGGCTGACTCAGTGAGACAAAACGCCCCGCTCAGTTATCATGTCGAGGAGAAGCAACGGCATAAGGTCCTGCTCACAATGAGTGTTCCGCTTTATGAGCGTGAGGGATACAGGGATGACAGCTATCTGGGGAGCCCTTACAGCCATACACTAAGATACAAGTTCAACGGGCGCAAGCTCGATGCCGCCTTCACTGCCGCACAGGATGCGGGAGAGCCTTTCTTCGCCGGAAAGAACGCCAAGGGATGGGACTTCTATACTGGTTTTGTGCGACTGAGGAATATCGGGTGTCTGAGGAATGCCGTTGCCGGACATTACCAGTTGTCAATGGGCATGGGGCTTATACTTAACAACACATACCGTTTGTCACGCTCATCAATGCTTCTGGCAGTCCCACAGGTATCAACGTTATTGCGCGGTCATGCCTCACGTCAGGAATCAAACTATCTGCAGGGAGCGGCGGCTACACTTGCTTTCCGTATGGGAAGTGGAGAGATGACGCTGACCCCGTTCTTCTCTTGCCGCCCCATAGACGGCCGTTTCTATGAGGAGCAGAAATCGACGGTGCTCGCGTCGATAAGCACGACAGGATACCACCGCACGGAGACAGAGATGGAGCGTCGCGCCGTGGCTCTCCAGTATGCGGGAGGCCTGTCGTTGGGCTACAGCCAACTGCCCTTCCGTGTGGCGCTTAATGTCATTCACGTCAGGCTCGACCATAAGCTCTCTCCCGAGACAAACTATCCTTACCGCCGGTATTATCCCTCGGGCAAGGATTTCCCAGCCGCCTCACTCTCCTATGCATACATACACCCGAGATTTCAGGCTGGAGGCGAGACGGCCATAACAGAACGCTCACGGCCGATAGCAGGAGACCCGCATGGCATAGCAGTGTCAACATCGAATTATGTGAGCTGGAAGTTTGCCCCGCTATGGTCTGTTGTGGCTCTCCATCGTTTCTACGACTACCGTTTCCAGAGCCTGCTCGGGAAGTCGTTCGGCGATATGAGCACCTCGGCCAACGAGAGCGGTTTCTATCTTGGTGTCGTGACGAGCAGTATAAGCCGGATAGTCCTCTCGGCCTATATTGACTGTGCCTACCATCCATGGGAACGCTACGGATTCTCATCGTCATCACGCTCATGGGACACGTATGTGCAGGGTGTGTACACCAGGGGCGATGCCACTGTCTCTATGCGTTACAGATACACGGAGAAGGCTCTTGCGGCAGATGGCTCACCACTGCCATCATTCATTGGTGGCGGTGATGGTGACTCGCGTCATGCGGCACGCATGATATTCAAGTTGTCCCGTAGTAGATGGACATCGCAGACACAGATTCATGCCGCGTGTGTCCCCTCATCGTCTGACTGGGGTGTGTCCGTGTCACAAGGTGCCGGATATAAGACAGGGAGCTGGTCTTTATGGGCATCCCTCTCATACGCCTACACTACAGACTACGCAGCGCGCCTGTACATCAACGACAAGGCACAGTTATACACCTCGATGTTCAATATGATGTATGGCCATTCTCTGAAGGGGAATGTAATAGCTGAGGCAAAGCTGAGCAGCCATCTGGATGTGTCCCTCCGCTATGCCGCCTTGCGCTACTTTGACCGTGATACCATCTCCTCCGGCCTGCAGGCCATACACTCCCCGACACAGAACGACATTGTCGTGCAGGCGAGAATCGCTTTCTGAATGCCCATGTCAATGTCCCGTACCGGATGATAACTGGTGATGCCCATCCGGCTCATGATAAAGGTGGGCCTTCTCCCCAGCTTGATGTGTGATTCACCGTGAATGAGGGGAGGACGGTGAAGTGAGGGAGAGCGTCTTCCAGTATCACATATCACATCCAGACAGAAATCAATCGAATGAAATAAAGAAAGAAATACACACCAGCATTATGCAGAATGAATATATAAAGACATGGCCCGATATCATGAAGGGCAAGAAGATATTGTACGTCCATGGATTCGCATCGAGCGGCCAGTCAGGCACCGTGACCCTCCTCCGCACGTTGCTTCCCTCTGCCACAGTCATCGCTCCCGATATTCCCATCCATCCTGCCGAGGCCATGGATATGCTACACAGTGTCTGCAATGATGAGCACCCCGACCTTATAATAGGGACATCCATGGGCGGCATGATGGCCGAGATGCTCTATGGATACGACCGCATAACGGTCAATCCGGCTTTCCAGATGGGAGACACGATGGCGAGCCACGGCATGGTGGGCAAGCTGACGTTCCAGAACCCGAGGCGCGACGGCGTGCAGGAGATGGTCATCACAAAGGCTATCGTGAAGGAATACCGACAGCTGACAGAGCAATGTTTCTCACAGGCTGCGGATGATGCCGGCCGTGTGTACGGCCTTTTCGGCGACAATGACGATGTCGTGCATACCCTCGATATTTTCCGTGAGCATTATCCTGATGCCATCTCGTTCCACGGCGGGCACCGTCTTGTGGACAATGTCGTGCGCTCGGCCCTCATCCCTGTTGTCCGCTGGATTGACGACCGCCAGGACGCTCGCCAGCGGGAGATAGTGTATATCGACTATGACGCCCTCCACGACAGCTATGGACAGGCGACACCCTCAATGCGCAAAGCCATCTATGCCCTTCTCGACACATACGACATACGCTTTGTAGCGAAGGCTCCGGCATACGATGTGGCATATTATAAGGATGTGCTTGGATGGCTCAGCGAGTATGTCAATGTGCCCGCTTACGGACACACCATATTCACCAATACCCCGGAGACGCTCTACGGAGACTTCTATATCTCACCCACACCTCCAGCCTCGTCTATGGCCACAGCTATAAAATACGGTTCTGAGCAGTTCAAGACATGGGAGGAAGTCATAACATTTTTCTCAAGACTGGGATGACAGCGATAACCGATGATTTCTTCAAACGTATAGAGTGGCTCGCCACGGCCGACAGCCTCGTCCCGCGTAAGGGGCGGCTCTATATGCACGAGCTTCTTGTCCAGATATGCCATGAGGGATTGAAGGACACGAGACAGGGTTTCGGCAGCCTCTTCGCACAGGTTGACTGGCTCTGCCGCCATCATCATGTGTCTGTCCCCGATACCATAGAGATACAGCGCATGAGAAGAGACACGAACAGTCTCTCCAATCCATACGCAATGCCACAGCGGCAGACAGGGACAGAATTGCCCGACAGCACGGCTGACGCTGATGACGGCAAGGAGCGCAAGACATGGCTATATGACTGTCGTGCCCTTGCTGTCTTCGTCTCCGCCATCTTCTCGGTCGATATCCCATCCTATGTCTTGAGGGCAATCCCCGCTGATGGGCCGCACCGACATAAGGGCCGCCATATCGACTACAGGCAGACGAGAGGCATCGTGGCGGCTACAGAGCGCTACCCCAAGCCACAGGGCGAGTGCCTCGTCGTAGGAAGCATCACCATGCGCATGGACGACAGTGTGACGCTCCGTGATGTCAACATCATACAGGCGGACGAGTATCTCCTCACCACCGCCCGTGAGGGAATGACAATATCCATAGTCGATGTACATGAGGAAGACGACGGAAGTCTCTCTCCCCGCTTTGTAGCCTTGGAGCCCGATTATCTTCTGGATATATCGTCGGTGGCACGTTGCTTCACCGATTGGGGCCACCACCCCTTGTCCTACATGGTCAATCTTATGCAGCCCTCGGCAAACTCACAGGCTATCCTGCTCGGTAATTATGCCGGCTGTCTCCTCGACATCATCCTCCGTTCGCCCGCAGGGAGTGATATTGACCAGTTATGGAGAGATACCCTAAGGACACATTTTGCTGATGAGGCGATGGCTTATGCCACGTGTCCTGACTTTGACGCACAGGACTACAAGCTCCAGTGCCAGTCACAGGCTATGAATCTCGCACAGCTACGCGAGACTCTCGATGCCGCCCTTTCCAGCCCAGACCACCGTGATGCCGCGCCTGTCCCGTCGGCCAATAATAATGATGAAGCCGTCCGAGAGCCTGCCCATGACCATGAATACCTGCTTGAGCCATCGTTCATCTGTCCCTCCCTCGGTCTGCAGGGACGTGTCGACCTCATGACAGAGGATATGCGTCTGCTTGTCGAGCAGAAGTCTGGGAAGAACTACAACATAGAGAGTCGGCGCCCCGGAAAGCACGGTGCCATACAGCAGGAGCCGCATTATGTCCAGCTGCTGCTCTACTATGCTGTCCTCCACCAGAACTTCTCCCTCTCCCCATCAGGCGTTGATATCCGTCTGCTCTATTCCCGCTATCCTATAGCCGATGGCCTTCTCTCCGTCGGCTATTATCAGCAGCTGCTGCGTGAGGCTATGATGGTGCGCAACCGCATCACAGCCTGTATGGTCTATTTCGCCCGCCATGGCTTCTCCATGGATATGCTCACGCTTCTCACTCCGGAGACTCTCAACGAGCGTAGCTGCCATTCATCGTTCTATGAGCGCTTTATCCGTCCCCGCCACCAGCAGCTTCTCGCCCCGCTCCACTGCTCTACAGAGCTTGAGAAAATGTATTTCTGCCGCATGGCGACGTTCCTCTTCCGTGAGAATGCTGTGGCGTGTCTCGGCTCACAGGAGGGCGCCACGCGTTCTGTCTCCGACATATGGAATATGCCATACGACGAGAAAGTGTCCCAGGGCAGTATCATGACAGGCCGGATAGAGGTCGATATGGGCAGCCATACCACACGCGACCTCACTCTCATGCGCAGCGATGACGCAGAGGTGGATTTCCGATTAGGCGATTATGTCTACCTTTACCGCTATGCCGAGGGTAAGACTCCCGACGCCACATCATCCATCCTGTATAAGGGATGCATCACCCGTCTCTCGCCAGCCATGGCTGCCATACGCCTTGCCGACCCCCAGCCGCTAAGCCGCCAGGCCCTCGCTCCCGATACCGGAGAGCCTGCATTGTGGGCTGTAGAGCATGCCAGCTCATCGTCAGGCATGGCGTCAGGGCAGCGTGCGCTGTATATGTTCATGATGGCCAAGTCAGAACGCCGCAGGCTGCTCCTTGGCTCTACAGCTCCAAGGTATGACACCTCGCGACAGCTGACACGCAGCTATCACCCCTCATACGACGATGTCCTGCTACAGGCACGTCAGGCACAGGACTATTATCTGCTCGTCGGCCCGCCGGGGACAGGCAAGACATCCATGGCCATGAGGTTCATGGTAGAGGAGCATCTCGCCTCGACCGCCGCCCCTGAAGGCAATATCCTCCTCACATCATACACCAACCGGGCTGTCGACGAGATATGCGGTATGCTCGACGATGCAGGGATTGATTATCTCCGCGTTGGCAACGAGTACACCTGTGCCGAGGTCTTCCGCCCACATCTCGCGTCACGCCTCTTCGCCGAGATGGGCAATATGTCATCCATCAGGCGATATATCTCAGAGGTGAGGGTTGTCGTCGCCACGACATCAACGCTAATGTCCCATCAGGAGATACTCACGCTGAAACGATTCTCCCTGACCATTGTCGACGAGGCGTCACAGATTCTTGAGCCCTCGATAATCGGCCTCTTGTCACGTCTCGGGAAGTTTATACTCATAGGTGACACGAAACAGCTGCCGGCAGTAGTACAGCAGAGCGAGGCAGACTCGCTCGTCACGGAGCCAGAACTGAGGAAGATAGGACTTACGGACTGCCGCCGCTCGCTCTTTGAGCGTCTCGCCTCGCTTGCCACATCGGCCGCCCCATGCGGCATACTGCGCCGCCAGGGGCGCATGCATCCGCTTATAGCCTCATGGCCGGGGGCCGCCTTCTATAAGGAGGAGAGACTGCTGCCTGTGCCGCTGCCACATCAGGAGGAGACAAGGCTGGCGTACAGCGAACCGTCGGCAGACGATATTGATGATGTCTTGAAGAGCCATAGGGTGCTGTTCTTCGATGTTGAGCGAGACGGCATTGCGGGCGATGTCAAGTCAAACACTTCTGAGGCGCGTGCCGTTGCAGACATCATCGTGAGGTTGAGAAGACAAGTGGGCGGGGCATGGGACAGCCGTAAGACACTCGGCGTCATCGTCCCCTACCGTAATCAGATAAGCCTTATACGCCGTGAGATAACGCGTCTCGGGGCGGCGGATATTGCTGAGGCCATCAGCATAGACACTGTAGAGAGATATCAGGGCTCACAGCGCGATGTCATCCTGTACTCCTTCACAGTCAGCCAGCGCCAGCAGCTCGGTTTCCTCACTGCTAACCGCTTCATGGCAGGCCGCCCCGGTGAGGAGTATGTCGTAGACCGCAAGCTGAATGTCGCCCTGACACGTGCAAGGAGACAGATGATATGTGTCGGCAACAAGAGGCTTCTCTCAGAAGACGACCTGTTCCGCTCGATGATAGACAGCTACCACTGTGTGCGCTGGACAACAGGCTGAACACGGCCTTGATGACCATGGACATTGTCTCTGTGCGTCTGGTTCGTTATGCGGAAAATACCAGAAGAGCGGTTCAAAGATTCAGTTTGAGCCGCTCTTCTGCGTTTGTTGATATCATAAAACCTGTCTTCGAGCACCCCGAGGTTTTGCCAGACAGTAATGGTAATAAATAAACAACGACGGTGTCCCATCATAGAGACACCGTCGTCCGTTATAAATGTATTTCGCTTGACTTTATTCGAGTCTTAGAGCTTTGGGCCAGCAGCTACAAGAGCCTTGCCTGCCTCGTTGGTTGTGTACTTCTCGAAGTTCTTGATGAAGCGGGCAGCGAGATCCTTTGCCTTCTCCTCCCACTGGCATGCGCACTCGTATGTGTCGCGTGGGTCGAGGATAGCTGGGTTCACGTTAGGAAGAGCTGTTGGAACCTCGAAGTCGAACATAGGTATCTTCTTTGTCTCTGCCTTGAGGATAGAGCCGTCAAGGATAGCGTCGATGATACCACGTGTGTCAGGGATAGAGATACGCTTGCCTGTGCCGTTCCAGCCTGTGTTCACGAGGTATGCCTTAGCGCCAGACATGTTCATCTTCTTAACGAGCTCCTGAGCGTACTTTGTTGGGTGGAGCTCAAGGAAAGCCTGTCCGAAGCAAGCAGAGAATGTTGGAGTTGGCTCTGTGATGCCACGCTCTGTGCCTGCGAGCTTTGCTGTGAAGCCAGAGAGGAAGTAATACTGTGTCTGCTCTGGAGTGAGGATAGATACAGGAGGGAGCACACCGAATGCGTCAGCAGAGAGGAAGATGACGTTCTTTGCTGCTGGAGCTGATGAGCCTGGCTGTATGTTGTTGATGTGGTTGATTGGGTAAGAGACACGTGTGTTCTCTGTCACTGACTTGTCGTTGAAGTCGATTGTGCCGTCCTCAGCCACTGTAACGTTCTCGAGAAGAGCGTTACGCTTGATGGCGCCATAGATGTCTGGCTCGTTCTCCTTTGAGAGGTTGATGACCTTTGCGTAGCAGCCACCCTCGAAGTTGAATACGCCGTTGTCGTCCCATCCGTGCTCGTCGTCACCGATAAGGCGGCGCTTAGGATCGGTAGAGAGTGTTGTCTTGCCTGTGCCAGAGAGGCCGAAGAAGATAGCTGTGTTCTCACCGTTCATGTCGCAGTTGGCAGAGCAGTGCATTGAGGCGATGCCCTGGAGAGGGAGGTAGTAGTTCATCATAGAGAACATACCCTTCTTCATCTCACCACCGTACCATGTGTTGATGATAACCTGCTCGCGGCTTGTCACATTGAATGCGACGCAAGTCTCTGAGTTGAGGCCGAGCTCCTTGTAGTTCTCTACCTTTGCCTTTGATGCGTTGTAGATAACGAAGTTTGGCTCGAACTCGGCAAGCTCCTCTGCTGTTGGCTTGATGAACATGTTTGTCACGAAGTGTGCCTGCCATGCTACCTCGACGATGAAGCGGACAGCCATACGTGTGTCCTTGTTAGCGCCACAGAATGCGTCGACAACATAGAGATTCTTGTTGCAGAGCTCCTTGACAGCGAGCTCCTTGACCTGTGCCCATACATCCTCGGACATTGGGTGGTTGTCATTCTTGTAGCCCTCTGTTGTCCACCATACGGTGTCCTTAGAGTTCTCGTCCATTACAATGTACTTGTCCTTAGGAGAACGGCCGGTGTAGATACCTGTCATGACGTTCACAGCGCCAAGCTCAGTGTTCTTTCCTACCTCGAAACCTTCGAGACCTGCCTTTGTCTCCTCCTCGAACAACTGCTCGTATGAAGGGTTGTGGGCTATCACTGTTGATCCAGTGATGCCATACTTTGTCAAATCTAAATTTGCCATTGGTTCTTAATTATTTTTTAATTGGGTTTGTAATCCTATTGATGTTTATCCTTGTATTCCGGCGGGTTGGAACCCCGCGGATAACACTTTCTTGTTCAGCGTCATCCTGAGTAGACCCCCTAAGGGGTCATGCACTCTTTTCGTGATGCAAATTTACGAATTTATTGGAATATATCCAATACTTTCTTACCTTTTTAAAATTATTTTACTAACTTTGCAAATAATCAGAGCAAATTTTATAATCTATATCAAGAAACAATATGAAGATTATCGATTTCAGCCGACAGAAATCTATCATCGGCAAGTATCTCATGGAGCTGCGCGACTGTGATGTGCAGCGTGACCGCCTGCGCTTCCGCCAGAATATCATACGCATTGGCCATGCAATGGCCTACGAAATCAGTAAGTCGTTGGATTATAAGGATATTGAGGTCGAGACACCTCTCGCCAAGACAGTGGCCTCTGTGCCTGCTGATGACATAGTCCTTGCCACTGTTTTCCGTGCTGGCCTGCCTCTCCATCAGGGCTTCCTCGATGTTTTTGACGATGCTGGCAACGCCTTCGTCTCGGCCTATCGCTATTACAAGGACAAGGAGGGGACAGAAGTGGGCATACGGGTGGAGTATATCGCCACGCCAAGCCTTGAGGGGAAGACTCTGATTCTTGTTGACCCTATGCTTGCCACAGGCGGCAGTATGGAGCTCGCTTATGAGGCTTTCTGCACCAAGGGACGCCCTGCACGCCTCATCATGGCATCGGTCATTGCGGCAAAACCTGGTGTGGAGTTCCTGAAGAAGATATTCCCGTCGAACGATGTCATGCTCTACTGTGCTGCAATAGACCCCACGCTCAACGATCACAAGTATATCGTCCCTGGCCTCGGTGATGCCGGCGATTTGATGTATGGAGATAAGTTGTGATATCTTTATTGGCGTCGGGCGGCTACGTCGTGAACGCCTTGCCGCGCCACCGCTGTGAGTGCCAGCGGCGCATTAGTATTATGCCACGAAGGTTCTCGTCCATGCAGAAGGCAATCCAAATGCCAATGAGACCGAGACCCAAGGGGATTCCGAGCAGCCAGGCAATGCCCACAGCGACAGTCCACTGGCATATGACTCCTACCACGACGGGATAGACGGCATCGCCTGTGGCGCGCAGTGTGCCGCAGGCGAAGATATTCTTCACCCTGCCGTAGCTGAGGAAAAAGTCGATGCAGAAGATATATGTCCCCATGCTTATGATGTCGCTGTTCTCCGTCAGGCATGTCATCAGCGTGTGTCCGCCTATTGCCAGGGCTGCCGCTACGATAAGTGTCAGTGTCATGCCTATGCGGTAGACATAGTTGCCAAGCAGATAGGCGGCACGGTATCTCAGGCGTCCGACGTAGTGTCCGACGAGTATGTCACCACCTTGCACGATACTCGTGCTGAAGAGGATGACGAATGTTATGGTCGTCGTGCAGTATACCTTGGTTGCAAGGGCGTCGGTGCTGATCTGGTTGATGAAGTATGTTATCACTATCTGTGACAGCGAGTAGGACATCTCCTCGCTCATGGCGGGGATGCCGATATGGAATAGATTGCGCATCTCTTGCCATGGGAAGGGCCGGAAATAGCTCTTGTATGACGCATTGAGGGCTGTGACGGCGCTGACTGACTTTGCCGCCGCCTTCACCGGAAACTTCAGGATGATATACGAGGCGCGGAGTGTATAGAGGGGAAGCTGCAGCAGAGTATGGCGCATCCTGCTGGGCAAGAATGACGATAACATCGCCTGCAGGCGGCTTGTTAGGGTTCTCGATTCGCCATTCTCGCTGCCAGTGTATGTGGGCCATATGGCAGGCATGAAGCACGCGAGTATGATTGTGGCGGCGATGCGGCTGCCAGCTGTGGCCCATGCCGCTCCCTCAACGCCCATTGCGGGGCATCCCCAGTGGCCGAAGATAAGGGCGTAGTTTCCAGCTATATTGAGCAAGTTGACGGCGACGGTAGCAAGCATGGGCTTCACGGTCTTGCCCGTCGAGCGCAGTGAGGCGCTGAATGTCAGCGACAAGGCTTGGAAGAATGACAGCGCGCCGGTTATCCTGAGATATCTGACACCATCGGCCATAAGCCCCTCCCTGAGCCCGAAACCTCTCAGCAGCTCCTCTGCCCATAGACATAACACTCCGCTGACAGTGATGCCAAGGAGTGTGTTTACAATGACGGCTATGCCCACTATCTGCATGAAACGGACTCGAAGGCCCGCCCCGAAATATTGGGCACACAATATCGCGGCACCCATCGAGACAAACTGGTAGATGAGGAAGACAAAGGAGACAAGCTGGTTGTCAAGACCTACAGCTGCCACAGCATCGTCGCTATAGCGTGACAGCATCACTGTATCGACAGCGCCAAGAAGCATGACAAGCGCTATGTCGATGAATATAGGCATAGTGAGACGGTAAAGGCTTTTCTTTACTGAGATGTTATCCATATGTTTTCTCTTTCAGAAGAGTATACTGATGTTCACTTGGTTTTTTCCGGCTGCAAAATTACTTAATATTTTTTTCCCTAGACGTTCTTGTTGCCATAATTTGTGGTTAATTATGGTTAAATCCTGCATGGCAGACTGATTCTGGGACGGGGGACTCCCTCTCTCGGACATAGATGTCCTTGCCATGCCTCAGGCATGAGGATTCTCTCTGGATATCAGCTCGCCACTATGCCATGTCTGCATCACAGGCTGGCATCGTCCCTCAATATATTGTTGATGGCCAAACCCTGCGCATACTATCTCCGCATGTGTGTCCTTTTCTTTTTTTTCTTACATACACTTCATCTTTCCTTTGCCATGAAACATTATATAACACCCTATATAACAGCATGTCACGTGTGCATATATCGTATTATTAGATTGTTTCATATCGTTTTCTTGATAGTTGTCAATAAATCATGTTATTTAAATATAAATATATAGTATGACGCATAGCTTGTTGGCGTAATCTTTGTATCTTTGCAGCGCATTTGGGAAAATGCATATTTAGGTTAGTTAGTTTGATAGATTTTTTTAAGGTAAAAGATTTGCAGACGCTCCGGAATGAATTAGTCTCTGGAGATTCTCATGGTTAAGAAAGAGTTTTAATCTCGCCTTGAGCGACAGTCTGTAAACTGAAAGTCAGTATGAGTGATCATGCTGGCTTTTTTTATTTGTCCCGCCTCAAAGTGTTCCACCTGCTGCCTACTATGCCGTCTCCAACGTCCTTCAGCCTGCCATCCATGCCCCGCACAGTCATCAGCATTCTTGCCGAGAACACAGTCTGAAGAGGCTTTTAGTGAGAATACAGCCTGACGGGGATTTTGCTGAGAACATATCCTGACGGGGATTCTGCCGAGAACACAACACCATCCGCCTGCTGCTTACATTCTGTAGTTTTCGACGTGATAATGCTTACAGTTTTCGTGTGATTTCTTCAAGATTGCAAGATGTGCTGAATGGCCTCGTCAGAGATACTGTATGGTGCTCCCATCCAGTACCTCTTATGCCGCCAAGTATATTGCTTACAGAATTCTTTTTATATGGCAATGTTACTGTACGGTAGATAGCCATAGTACCCTGTATAATGTTAGGGCAACAGCAAACAATTGGCAATCAATTTCTTCTGGATACTATGGGTGCAAATCTCTCAAGGCTGTTACATGTGAGATGCCGTTAGCCTATGAAGGCTTTCAATAATACTCAATAGAAGATGTGACACTCTATGTCCAGAAAGAACCGCTCTATGCATACGAGACGATATCCCCATTGAGTGGTTTCGGCGCGATAGTCAGAATCAGTGGCACAGTCAGAATCCATGCCGCGTCAGACTGTGACTCAAGCGGCTAAGAGGGAATCTGTGGTCTGTACGGCTCGAAGAGACAGACACCCGCTAAGGGCGTGAATATCATCCGCATGGCTAACGGCAAGACCCATAAGGTCATGGCTGGATGCGATATGCCTCGATAAAACCAGCAATGGGCTTTGCCTGGTTCTATTCCAGACAAAGCCCATTGGTTATTTATTGCAATCCGGTAAATCCTCCAGAACCTTATCACAGTTCAGACAGGCACTCTCCACGGCCCAGTCTTATGGCTGTAGTGCCGGTATAGTGTCTCTAATTGTAAAGCGAGCGTCCCGCTTACAGCTCGTCGTATCGTGGGCTGAATGTGTCGCCTCGTGACAGGTCGCCTGTGTGCGAGCCCAGTTTCAGCCATTTGCTGCGTTGTGCTGATGTTCCATGGTTGAATGTCTCTGGCACAGTGTATCCCCTCGCTTTCTTCTGCAGGTAGTCGTCGCCAATCTTCTGTGCTGCGTTCAGTCCCTCGTCAATATCTCCGTCCTCAAGGCTCCCGAACATCTTGTTGTCGTGATATGCCCATATACCAGCATAGAAGTCAGCCTGCAGCTCTAGCCTGACACTCAGGCGGTTCCGCTCCTTCTCGCTTACAGATGCCATCTGCTGGTGTATACGGTCGAGGTCGCCAAGGAGATACTGTACGTGATGACCTACTTCATGTGCTATGACGTATGCGTATGCAAAGTCTCCATCAGCACCGATATTCTTCTTCATGCTTGTGAAGAATGAAAGGTCGAGATACACAGTCTGGTCGGCAGAGCAGTAGAAAGGCCCTGTGCTTGATGTCGCATTGCCACAACCGGAACGGACAGCATCGTTGAAGATGACCAGCTTTGGTGGCACGTACGTCTTCCCGTTTTGCTTGAATATTTCTGTCCAAACGTCTTCTGTGCCTGCCAGTATCTGTCCTGCAAACTTATACAGCTCTTGTTCCTGCTGTGTGGGCTTGTATTCTGTCTGTGTTTGTTGGCTCCCGCTGAGTCCGAGAATCTGTGTCAGGCCTTCTGGCCCATTACTTATGAGAGCTACGACTGCAATAACGACAAGCAGTAGTATCTTCTTCTTTCCTCCACCGAGGAGTCCAACGAGGTTTAGTAGTCCCATTCCGCCATTAGCTCCACCTGATACTCTCCGTCCACGTTGGTCGTTGATGTTGTCGCTCATTCTCCGTCCATTAAGTCTCATAATCTATTCTTTCTTTTCGGTTATAAAGTTGTCTATATATATAAATCGTAAAATGCCATCTGTTTTCTGTACCGCCTTAGCTTCCTCTCTTTTGCTGTGTGGGGGGAGACTTTGGGAGGCCTGCACATTATAGCTTTGTCAAGGTGTCAATAGGCAATCTCGTTATTGTCGCTATCTGTTCCAATGCCATTCCGCTCTCTTTCATCAGTTTTGCAGATGATATGATAATGTCGCTTTGCTCTGCAATCTGCTTCCCTTGGTCAGCAATCTGCTTCCCTTGGTCAGCAATCTGCTTCCCTTGGTCAGCAATCTGTTTCCCTTGGTCAGCAATCTGTTTGTCTTGGTCAGCAATCTGTTTCCCTTGGTCGGCAATCTGTTTCCCTTGGTCAGCAATCTGTTTGTCTTGTTCTTTGATACGTTCATCACGCTGCATTATGGCCGTATCCCGATTCTCGATGGCAAGAAAATACTCGTCCTCAACATTCATGTCCTGTCTAAGCTTAGCGTCGGCTGCTGCTGCGAGCAGACGGTGTATGATGTGCATCATCTCCTCATCACCAGCATATTCCGCCTCGTCAATATTCATCACTTGTCTGTTGTGCCTGTCCTTGCGCGTCTGGTCGAATACACTCAGCACCTCCTCAAGTCTGTTATTGACATTCCCTTGCAGTCGTGGTATTTGGACTATGATGCTGTCGTGTACAAGGCTCTCAACAAAAGGATCAGGAAGTCCCTTCGTGACTTCATTCCCGTCATAGTCATATGACTTGTGCTTGACATAAAGGACGGGGACTTCTATATCGCCCACCTTGTGTCCCAGCAGGTAGACCGTGACCATAGGTATACCATATCCCATAGGATCATCTTCCTTGATCATATTCTCGGGATTGGCATATTGTGCGCCAAGATACTGTCTGAACCTTAGTGTCTCTGTCTCCAGCCATGTCTTCTGGAGTTCTATCAGTACGAGATGGATGCTTCCGTCTGCCTCTCTGACCTTTGCTCCGAAGTCTATCCGGAACATGGAAATCTTGTCTCTGCGTCCGTTGGTGTATTCGTGCTTCCTTATTTCTGCTTCAACCACCTCTTTCTTCAGCAGTGCAGACAATATTGTCTTCACGATGCGCTCGTCTTCCATCAGATATTTGAAGACTATGTCATAAATGGGATTTGCAATATGTAACATGGCTTGTCCTTTCTTTTTTTCTGTACGCAAAAATAACAATAATTATCCAACAATCCAAACTTATGCACTACATTTTGACTTTTTTATTATGCATAACCATTGTACCATTGTTATTGCAATCCCTGATGTCCTTATTTGTATGGCTTTCTACACTTTACAATTCGCAATATGCCATTCTTCGTGTAACGGCTCATTGCAAACTGTGCTATATATGGATGCATAATGTCTTTCTGTGTGGTAATAGTCTAATTGTTCATAATGTTAATGGCGCTTGATGAACACTGTCTGGCTATTTCAAATACAAAAACAAAACGGGGAAGAAACATATCCATATGCTTCTTCCCCCATTCAGTTCAACCATAGGGCATTCCGTCTCTATGGTAATTCCATAAATAAGAATTTTCTTGTTCCCTTTACTTAACCTCCCATATGTCATTTGTCTCGAGAAGCTCAGCAAAGTTATGATATTTCTTGGCTGCCTTTACCTCTTCTATCTGGGCTTCTACTGAGTCGTCGTATGTGGGAGCGTCAACATCACGTATGACACCGAGAGCTATTGGGAAGCCGTCTCCATTGCCCATCAATGCCAGTTTCAGTTGTAGTGTATTGTCCTCACAGTGAGCATCGTGAACAAGGATATCTTTCTCTGTTATGCCATTCTCACCTATCTTGACCACTTTCAGTCCGAAACCATCTTGTACGAGACCGTATTCATTCTCTTTTCCAAAAATGAGTGGTTTGCCATGTTCCACATAAATGGCATTCTCTGCTCGGCCTGCATTATTGTATACTGAGGCGTGTGTACCGTCGTTGAAGATGACACAGTTCTGCAGGACCTCTGTCACTGATGCGCCTTTGTGCGCGTTAGCGGCCTTGAGCACCTCAACAGTATGCTTGCCGTCTGTCGCTACTGTTCGGGCGAAGAAGTGGCCACGTGCGCCGAAGCATAGCTCTGCAGGGCGGAATGGATCCTCCACTGTGCCGTAAGGCGATGATTTGGAGACAAAACCTCGTGGTGATGTTGGTGAATACTGTCCCTTTGTCAGACCGTATATGCGGTTGTTGAGGAGTATCATATTGAGGTTTATGTTGCGTCTGTTAGCGTGTATGAAGTGGTTTCCGCCTATGGCGAGTCCGTCACCGTCACCGCTTATCTGCCATACTGTGAGACTTGGGTTCGCAACCTTGCATCCTGTCGCTATTGCCGCGGCACGTCCGTGTATTGTGTTCATGCCGTATGTTGCCATATAGTGAGGAAGACGGCTTGAGCATCCAATGCCTGATATCACGGCATTGTTCCAAGGCTCTGTGCCTATTTCGGCCATGGCTTTATGTAGGCTGGCAAGGAAGAAGTGGTCGCCACATCCCGGACACCAGCGTGGCTGTCCTTTCTTGAAGTCGGAAGCTGTATATGACATGGTAGTGTTGTTTTTTTTGATGTTAGGATTAAGAATTGATAACCTTTGTGAATGCCTCTACGAGCTCGTTCACAATGAATGGCTGACCCTTCACCTGGTTAAACTGTACAGGTGTGAATCCGTCGACCTTCATGCGCAGCCAGGCTGCCAGTTGTCCCATGTTCTGTTCTGCAACAACAACCTTCGGATAACGTCTGAGCACCTCAGCTGTGTTCTTTGGCAGAGGGTTGATATATTTGAAGTGTGCCTGTGCCACTTTCATGCCTTTGGATCTCATCTCGTCCATAGAAGCACGGAGATGTCCGTATGTGCTGCCGAATCCTACTATGAGGAGCTCCGCATCATCCACATCACCAATAACCTCAAGCTCTGGCACTTCGATATTGTCTATCTTCTGCTGTCTCTTGTGAGTCATGAGGTCATGGTTCTCCGGGTTTGTAGAGATGGCGCCAGTCTTGTCATCCTTCTCCAGTCCGCCGAGGATATGCTCAAATCCCTCACGACCAGGAACAGCCCAGTAGCGTGTGCCATTCTCTGCACGCATGTATGGTGTCCATGTTCCTCTCATCTCTTCTGGGACATAAGGAGGGTTGATTGATACCATTGCATTAAGATCTGGCAGTTTGAATGCTCCAGAGCCGTTTGCTATGTATGCGTCTGTCAGCAGTATGACAGGTGTCATGTGTTCCAGTGCCATCTTTGACGCCTCATAGGCTGCGTAGAAACAGTCTGTTGGTGATGTTGCTGCTATGACAGGCAGTGGTGATTCTCCGTTGCGTCCGAATAGTGCCTGCAGGAGGTCTGTCTGCTCTGACTTTGTTGGAAGGCCTGTTGCCGGGCCGCCACGCTGCACATCAAGCACGACGAGCGGCAGCTCCATGATGACAGCGAGGTTTATCGCCTCTGATTTCAGACAGAGTCCAGGACCTGATGTCGATGTCACGGCGAGTGCGCCACCGAAAGCTGCGCCAACAGCCGATGCGCATCCGGCTATCTCGTCCTCACACTGTACTGTTGTCACTCCGAGCGATTTGTGTTTTGAGAGCTCATGGAGCACATCGGTAGCTGGAGTGATAGGGTAGGAGCCGAGATATAGTTTCAAGCCTGCCTTCTCTGCTGCGGCGATGAATCCGTATGCTGTGGCCTTGTTTCCTGTGATATCCATGTACCTTCCAGGCACCTTCTTCTTTGTCTCTATCCTATATACGTTTGTGGCGCTTGAGTGTGTGTTGTGTCCGTAATCGTATCCTGCCTGTATGACCTTGATGTTCGCTTCGGCTATTGCTGGCTTCTTTGCGAATTTCTCCTTGAGGAAGTTTGCCACAAGGTTGAGGTCTCTGCTGAACAGCCAGCAGACGAGACCCAGGGCGAACATATTACGACATTTCAGCATGGCTTTGTTGTCCATGCCTGTATCTGCGAGAGCGTCCTTGACCATTTGGGTTATAGGGCATGCTATGACACGGTCAGGGTCAATGCCCATTTCTCCGAGGTAGTCTTCTGTCTGGAACTGTGCCTTCTCGAGGTCTTTCTTTCCGAAAGAGTCAGTGTCGATGATTATTGTTGCCTGTGGTTTCGCGTAACGGTACTGAGTCTTCAGTGCCGCTGCGTTCATGGCAACGAGGACATCACACTTGTCTCCAGGTGTGTACACACTTCCTTCACCGATATGCACCTGGAATCCTGATACACCTGTCAGCGAGCCTTGCGGGGCTCGTATATCGGCAGGATAGTCGGGGAAAGTGCTGATACCGTTTCCTACAGTTGCTGATACTGTTGAGAAGATGTTGCCGGCAAGCTGCATACCATCTCCTGAGTCGCCTGAGAAGCGTACCACTACATCGGCGACATCTTTTATCTCCAGTTTGTCTGTCATAGTTAAATATGTTTTTTCCGTATTCGGTCTTTATTTCGGGTCTTGGATGTATATGTGCTGTTTATGCGATGTCCACCATGCTGCTATATATCTGTTGATATTGTCATTTCGCATAATGGTTTCCATGGCCTTGTGCGCATATTTCTGTAAGACTGCTACAAAAGTAGTCATTCTGTTCCTTGTATCAAAGGATTGGTGACATTTTTCTTATTTTGTGCCTACTTTCTTGTCATATAGCAGGGAAGCAAATGCGTTGATACCAATAAATAGGGTCGTTGTTTTGTTTACGACCCTATCTATTGGCATTTATTGTTTACGGGGGATTACATCCTTTCCTCTATCCACTTTCGTGCGTTCACGAATGCCTCGTGCCATGGTGTCACCTCGTCTTTCATTCTGCGTTCCTCCGGGTAGTATCCACACTGCCATGGGAATTGTGTCCGCTCTGGGTGAGGCATGATGGCGAGATGTCGTCCGTCATTGCTTGCCAGTGCTGCCACGTCATAGTCTGAGCCGTTAGGGTTGGCAGGATATTCGTGGTGGTTATACTTGGCTACGATATTGTATGCGCTCTCCTCCTGTGGGAGTCTGAACTTGCCTTCTCCGTGTGCCACCCACACACCAATCTTCTGTCCTGACAGGCTTCCGAACATCACGCTGTTGTTCTGTGGTATCTGGAGTGTCACGAAAGCTGATTCGAACTTGTGTGAGTCGTTGTGCAGCATCTGTGCATAGTCTCGTGCGTTTGTTGTGGCGCTTGTGTTGTTCAGGAGTCCGAGCTCTACCATCAGCTGGCATCCGTTACATACACCGAGCGACAGGGTGTCCTCACGTGCATAGAACTTGTCAAGGGCCTCTTTCGCCTTAGGGTTGAAGAGGAATGCTCCAGCCCATCCCTTTGCAGAGCCGAGCACGTCTGAGTTGGAGAATCCGCCGCAGAATGCCACGAGGTTCACCTCTTCGAGTGTCTCGCGTCCGGTGATGAGGTCGGTCATTGTGACGTCCTTGACATCGAATCCTGCCATATAGAATGACCATGCCATCTCGCGCTCAGAGTTTGTACCCTTCTCGCGTATTATAGCTGCCACAGGTCTGCGGCCTTCTGGTCGTGGTGTCTTGGTGAGAGGTGCTCCGCTGACGGTCCATTCTACTGGTATGTTCTTGTAGTTGGCGTATCTCTCGTCGGCCTTTCCGTTGAAGCTCTGTCTTCTGTCAAGGAGGTACGATGTGCTGTACCATACATCTCTCAGCGCGTCGATGTCGAATGTGAAGACCATATCCCTGTCAGCAATCTTAGCGTTAGGCACCTGTGCGTTGCTGATGTTCTTGTGTATGGTTATCTCACGTCCCTCAGCAGGCTTGCCTATCTTTGCGTATGCCACTCCAGCGTCCTCCAGTATCTTCTTCGCACGTGGAGCGTTGGCATCGCTTACCTGTATCACTACGCCCGGGTTCTCTGCGAAGAGTATCTTCACGATATCAGCCTCCTGTATCTTGTCGAAGCAGAGATCCAGGCCGCCCTTTGTGTTTGCGAAGCACATCTCCAGGAGTGTTGTTATGATACCTCCTGCTGAGATGTCGTGTCCTGCCAGCACGAGTCCCTCATTCACGAGCTGTTGTATAGCCATGAATGCGTCACGGAAGTACTCGGCGTTCTTTACTGTTGGCACGTCAGAGCCGACCTTCCCCTGTGACTGTGCGAATGCCGAGCCGCCGAGCTGCAGCTTGTCGAACGAGAAGTCAATGTAGTACAGTCTGCTGTCTGCCATGTTCTTTATGACGGGCGACACGACTTTCCTTATATCCGACACCTCGCCTCCGGAAGATACTATCACTGTTCCCGGAGCGATGATTTTCTTTCCGTCGTGGTATTTCTGTGTCATGGAGAGCGAGTCCTTTCCTGTCGGCACATTTATCTGCAGTTCGCAGCAGAAGTCTGACAGGGCTTTGACTGCCTTGTACAGTCGTGCGTCCTCGCCTTCCTGTGCACGGCAAGGCCACATCCAGTTGGCTGAGAGTGATATGCTGTCCATGCCGTCGGCCATGGGGGCCCATACGAGGTTTGTCAGCGACTCGGCCACTGACAGCACGGAGCCTGCCTCAGGGTCGGCGAGTGCTGCCTGTGGTGCATGTCCCAGAGCTGTTGCTATGCCTGTTGTCCCGGTATAGTCGAGCGATACGGCTCCGCAGTCAGAGAGAGGCAGCTGCAGCTCGCCCTGGCACTGCTGGCGTGCGACACGTCCTGTCACACAGCGGTCCACCTTGTTTGTCAGCCAGTCCTTGCATGCCACAGCCTCAAGCTGCAGCACATCACGGAGATACTGTGTCAGGCGCTCGTTGAGGGTGGTGTTGTTGTCGAGACCTGTCAGGTTATATGTCACGACATCATACTTGCGCTTGACAGTCTTGTCCACCATGTATGTCTTTGGTGACGACCCGAACATCTGCTCTACTGCCAGGTCGAATGGTCTCACGCCGTCAGCCTGCTCGAAAGCGAAGCGGTGGTCGCCTGTCGTCTCGCCGACGGTGTACATTGGGGCGCGCTCTCTGTCCGCGATTTTCTGCACATGCTCTATTGCGTCCTCGTCGATGAGGAGTCCCATTCTCTCCTGGCTCTCATTTGCTATTATCTCTTTTGCTGACAGTGTCTTGTCTCCGATAGGCAGCTTGTCCATGTGTATGAGGCCGCCACACTCCTCGACGAGTTCTGAGAGACAGTTGACATGTCCTGCCGAGCCGTGGTCGTGTATGGAGACGATAGGGTTCTTGTCTTCCTCGCCGAGGGCTCTAACCACGTTGTAGGCTCTTTTCTGCATCTCCGGGTTTGCTCTCTGCACGGCGTTCAGCTCTATTCCGCTTGAGTACCGTCCTGTCTCCACTGATGATACAGAGCCGCCTCCGAGGCCGATGCGGTAGTTGTCGCCACCCATCACCACGACCTTGTTTCCTGGCTGTGGCTCGCCTTTTATGCAGTCACGCTTCACACCGTATCCCACGCCTCCGGCTAACATGATTACCTTGTCGTAGGCGTATTCCTCGCCGTGCTCCTCATGCTCGAAAGTGAGTACAGAGCCGCAGATGAGTGGTTGTCCGAATTTGTTGCCGAAGTCTGATGCTCCGTTTGAGGCTTTGATGAGTATCTGCTCTGGTGTCTGGTATAGCCATTCTCTTACTGGCAGAATCTTCTCCCATGGCTGGCATGTCGACTCGTCGCTCCACACGAGGTGGTGTGGCGTGTCGCCTTTGGCGTCCTTTCGTGGGTATGATGTCATGTAGACTGCTGTTCCGGCTATAGGCCATGAGCCTGTTCCGCCTCCCATACGGTCGCGTATCTCTCCGCCTGTTCCTGTCGCTGCTCCGTTGAATGGCTCCACTGTTGTAGGGAAGTTGTGTGTCTCTGCCTTCAGCGAGATTACCGATTTGACCTTCTTCACCTTGTAGAGGTCAGGCTGTGAGTGGTCTGTCGGTGAGAACTGTTCTATCTCTGGTCCCTCGGCGAATGCCACGTTGTCCTTGTAGGCTGACAGGATTTTGTTCGGGTTCTCCTGTGTTGTCTTCTTTATCATCTGGAAGAGCGACGACTCTTTCTCTTCTCCGTCGATGATGAATGTCCCGCCGAATATCTTGTGGCGGCAGTGTTCTGAGTTTATCTGTGCGAAGCCGAATATCTCTGAGTCGGTCAGGGGGCGTCCGAGTTCTTTCTCCACTTTGTGCAGATACTCTATCTCCTCTTTTGAGAGTGCGAGGCCTTCCTGCTCGTTATACTCCTCCAGGTTCTCTACGTGTTTGATGGGCTCTGGCTGTATATTCACGGTGAACACATCCTGTCCTATGCCGTTGTACATACGTTGCAGCATAGTGTCGTGCGACGCCTCTTTGTCGTTCACGGGGAAGTATTCCTCTATGCGTGATATGCCTTTGAGGCCCATGTTCTGGGTTATCTCCACGGCATTCGTACTCCACGGGGTGATCATCTCACGTCGTGGTCCTACGAACCATCCCTCTAATTCCTCTTCTGCGAGGAGGGTGGCGTTGTCATAGAGCCATGACAGCTCGTTCACTTCGTCACTGTTCAGCACATGGTCTGTCTGTGTGGCGATGATGGTCTTTGATGGTGTCTGGAAGAATAGTACCATTGTTCTTGATATGGATTATACCTATTTTATGTTATTGATTTTCCTGTTTCTGTTCTTAGCCTGCTGTTATTGCCGTGCCGTGCTGTATGTGGGGTTGGCTCCTTGGCCTTTCCTGTCGCTGTGATGTGTTGTCAGCCGGCAGCGTGAGGCATGCTGAGATTTTGTGCAAAGTTACTTAAAATATTTATATTTCAAAGAGTTTATACATAAATTTATATACGTCGCTTCGTTTTTTTTTCATCTTTTCATTTTCATCTTTCCATTGCTGTTTGTGCTGTTGTTGTTGTCATTCTCTCCCTGCCAGCACTCTCGCTGCCATATCGAGGTCGTCCTTGTATGTTATCTTGATGTTCTGTGTGTCGCCCTCTATAACTTTTATCTTTATCCCGGGCATGTATCTGAACACTACAGAGCAGTCGTCGGTAGGTGCGAAGTCCTTGTCTTCCATAGCTATCCTGAAAGCCTCGGCTATCACTCCGCGTCTGAATCCCTGTGGTGTCTGCACGTTCCTGAGCCTGCTCCGCGGTGTTATGCGCGATATGTTCCCCTCGCTGTCCACCTCTATTATCGTGTCTGTCGCAGGCACTGCCACCTCTACCGCCTGGCATGTGTCGAGCGCGTCGATACAGTCGTCTATGATGCGTTGTGTGACGAGAGGCCTCACGGCGTCATGGAACAGCAGCCTCACATCGTCATCGGTATACGCCTCTATGGCCGCAATCGACGAGTGGTATCTCTCCTTTCCGCCCTTCAGCACATGAGCCACCTTGCTGTATCCCTCTCTCCTCACCATGTCCCATACCTCCTTGACATAGTCCTCCCTTGTCACTATCGCTATCTCGTCTATGCGTCCGTTCTGACTGAAAGCCTCTATCGTGTGCTGTATGACAGCCTTTCCTGCCACCTCGACAAACTGTTTTGGCTTGTCGCCTCCCACTCTTCTGCCGGAGCCTCCGGCGAGTATGACTGCTACGTTCATCCTTCTTTTCCTTCTTTTTATTATGGTGATTCTGTTCTTCTTGCCTTGTCTCTCCTGGTGTTCCGGTGCTTTGTCTGTTCTTGCCGTTATGGTCATTATTCCCCTGAAATCCAAGAGATAAAGTTGTTACATGTCTATTTTTCGTACAAAAGTATGATTTTTATTTAGAAAAACAAAAGCATTTCCTAAATATTTGGTAAATTTGCATCCGCACAGCCCTTGTGTCCATCCCGTGTTGATGCCGTGTCCTCCTTCATCTCCCCCTGTCTCTGTCGCAGGCCACGGCTCTTCTCTCCGCCTCCACAGGGTCCATTCCTTCTCGTCCAAGCCTGTCTCTTATGTGGCGGGCGACGGTGCCATTATTAGAATCTCTTAGTCTGACTCTCTTTACGATATATTGCATATACCCCCTGTCATGTGTTGATTTTACGTTACCCCTTTACCGAAACCATCTATACCGATTATGTTAGATAAGAACAGTAAGATTTATGTTGCCGGCCACCGTGGCCTTGTTGGCTCTGCCATCTGGAACAACCTTCTCTCGCGTGGCTATCAGAATCTTGTCGGCCGCAGCCATTCTGAGCTTGACCTTACCGACCAGCTTGCCGTGCGCCGCTTCTTCGATGAGGAGCGTCCAGATGCTGTTGTCCTTGCCGCTGCCTTTGTCGGTGGCATCATGGCCAATTCCCTTTACCGTGCCGACTTCATCATGATGAACATGAAGATACAGTGTAATGTCATCTCTGAGGCCTACGCCCATGGTGTCAGGAAGCTCCTCTTCCTTGGCAGCACATGTATCTATCCGAAGAATGCCCCGCAGCCGATGACCGAGGATTGTCTCCTCACCTCTCCCCTCGAGTACACCAATGAGGAGTATGCCATCGCGAAGATTGCTGGCCTGAAGATGTGCGAGTCATACAATCTCCAGTACGGCACAGACTATATAGCCGTCATGCCTACCAATCTCTACGGCCCCAATGACAATTTCCATCTTGAGAACTCGCATGTCATGCCTGCCATGATGCGCAAGGTCTACCTCTCCAAGCTTATCCACGACGGTGCGTGGGACAGCATCGCGAGGGATATGGACCGCCGTCCCGTTGAGGGTGTCAGCGGCTCGTCGTCGCGCGAGGAGATTCTCGCTGTCCTCTCGCGTTACGGCATTGAGGACAACCGCGTCACGCTCTGGGGTACAGGCACACCGCTGCGTGAGTTCCTCTGGAGCGAGGACATGGCCGACGCCTCTGTCCATGTCCTTCTCAATGTCAGCTTCTCTGACATCATAGGCATCGAGCGTTATTCCAGTGTCCACTATGGCGCGTCGACAGATGGTGCTGTCGACCGCAACCACTCTGCCGGCCGTGGAGGTGCCATACCGTCACTCGGTGAGATACGCAATTGTCACATCAATGTCGGCACTGGCAAGGAGCTTACCATACGCGAGCTCTCGCAACTCGTCGTCGACGCTGTCGGATTTGAGGGCGAGGTATTCTTCGATGCCACCAAGCCCGATGGCACACCGCGCAAGCTTATTGATGTCTCAAAGCTCCACTCGCTCGGGTGGACCCACAGTGTCGAGATTGACGAGGGTGTCCGCAAGCTCTTCGAGTGGTATCGCTCCACTCTCTGACCGTCCCCTTGCCGTCCCTCTCCTCTTATGTTCCGTATTCTGAAGGAGAAGAGAAGGCCCGTCGTTTATCCAGAGACAATATCATTATCAGCATTCAGAATCTATCATCATAAACAAAAACCAACATCAGTTATTCATCATGGAAAAGAAGAATATTGCCCTCATCACGGGTGTCACAGGCCAGGATGGCTCTTATCTGAGCGAGTTTCTCCTTCAGAAAGGCTATGAGGTCCATGGCATCATACGCCGCAGCTCAGTCGATTACCGTGAGCGTATAGCCCATCTTGAGGGCACGCCACATTTCCATCTCCATTATGCCGACATGACAGACTCCATGTCTCTTGTCAAGCTTGTCGGTCTCGTCCAGCCTACTGAGATATACAATCTCGCGGCACAGTCGCATGTCCAGGTCAGCTTCGACGCTCCTGAGTTCACTGCCGATGTTGATGCCACGGGTGTCCTCCGCATCCTTGAGGCTGTCCGCACCAACCATCTTGAGCATAAGTGCCGCATATACCAGGCCTCGACATCTGAGCTGTACGGCAAGGTCGAGGAGGTCCCACAGAACGAGGAGACCCCCTTCCATCCTTATTCTCCGTACGCTGTTGCCAAGCTCTATGGCTATTGGATTATCAAGGAGTACCGTGAGGCATACAACATGTTCTGCTGCTCGGGCATACTCTTCAACCATGAGTCAGAGCGCCGTGGCGAGACATTCGTGACACGCAAGATAACGCTTGCCGCTGCGCGCATAGCACAGGGGAAGCAGGAGAAGCTCTTCCTTGGCAATCTCTCCTCACTACGTGACTGGGGCTACGCCAAGGATTATGTCGAGTGTATGTGGCTTATTCTACAGCATGACACACCTGAGGACTTCGTCATAGCCACCGGTGTGCAGCATTCTGTCCGTGAGTTCGCCTATGCCGCCTTCAAGGCTGCAGGCATAGAGCTGGAGTTCCGTGGCGAGGGTATCGATGAGAAGGGCGTCTGCATAGCAGGGCCCAAGGAGCTTGTCGGCAAGACTCTCGTCGAGGTAAGCGAGGATTTCTACCGCCCTACTGATGTCGTGAATCTCTGGGGAGACCCCTCAAAGGCACGCCGCGAGCTCGGATGGAACCCTCAGAAGACCACTTTCGAGCAGCTCGTGCAGATAATGGTGCAGCACGATATGCAGAAGGTTGCGGCTGACCATGTCGCAAGCGTCATGCGCACTAACCTTGCCGAGTATCTTGAGAAAGGCGTCGTGAAATAAACCTTTTCCGCTGGCAGGTGGCTGTCAGCGCCCACTGTGACGCTGCCGCCATTCCCGCCTTGCCTCCATACGATTACTGTTTGACAACCATTGTATGACAGTCTGCATTGCTCCCCCTTTGCCAGAGCGCCGGCTCTTTGTCTCTTGCGGCTGTGCAGCGTGTCATATGAAGAAAACGTATATTAGATGAAAACCATAACATGCATAGGCCATATCACCCGTGACCATATCGTCACTCCCACGAGCGATGTCTCCATGCCAGGGGGCACGACATACTATTTCTCCTATGGCATCAACGCTCTGCTGAAGTCTTCTCCACGCTCCGCTGCCAGTGTCTCTTACCGCCTTGTCGCCTCGCTTGCCGAGAGTGACATGAAGTCTGTCGACGATATGCGTGCCGAGGGGATTGATGTCACTGTCGTACCGTCGCGTGAGACGGTCTTCTTTGAGAATATCTACGGCGCTGACTCAAACAACCGCCGTCAGCAGGTGCTTGCCAAGGCCGACCCCTTCACTCTCTCCAGCATACGTGACATAAAGGCCGACTATATCGTCCTCGGCTCTCTCCTTGCCGATGATTTCCCCCTTGATGTCGTGCGCTATCTGCATGGCCGCGGCACAGTGGTGCTCGATGCCCAGGGGTATCTCCGCGAGGTGCGTGGCACAAGTGTTGTCGCCTGCCCGTGGAGTGGCAAGGATGATTTCCTCCGTTATATTGACATCCTGAAGGTCAATGAGCATGAGGCGGAGGTGCTGACAGGCGAGCATGACCTGCGCCGTGCGGCTATGATGCTTCATGAGCAGGGTGTGCGCGAGGTGCTCCTGACTCTTGGCAGCTATGGCAGTATGGTCGCTGCCGATGGCAATCTGTATGATATCCCTGTTGTGCCAGAGCGCCAGAAGGTCGATGCGACAGGCTGTGGCGACTCATATGTCCTCGGCTACCTTTACCGTCGTGCCCAGGGCGACAGCCCACGTGACGCCGCTCTCTTCGCCTCTGCCGTCGCGACGGTGAATATTGAGGCCCATGGCCCTTTCCGTGCCACAGAGGCTGAGGTCCTCTCCCGTCTACGGGAGATGGGGCTGTAAGGGGGTATTTCCGGTTCTTCCGGTCTTTCTGGTCTTTCTGGTCTTTCCGGGTTCTCCGGGTTCTCCGGGTTCTCCGGGTCGTCCGGGGTTTCCGGGTCTTCTGGTCTCTCTGGTTCCTCTGGTTCCTCCGGTCTTTCCGTTTTAAACCTTATGTGGGGTGTACACGGTGACGTGTACACCCCACATAAGGTTTTATTCTATCCTCTTGTCTCTTACATTCCCTTTGATGTCTTCAGGGCGTTGAGGTTGTTAGCGGCTTTGGCGGCCTTTTCAGCAGCTTTCTGTGCCTTCTCGGCAGCCTTGCGCTGTGCCTTCTCTGTCTTTATCGCCTTGTCGATTACCTTCTTCTCGCTCTGAGCAGTCTTCAGCTCAGCCTTCTTCGTGTTCATGTCTGTCACAAAAGTAGCGTTACCTGGCTCAAGCTTTATTTTGCTCTTCAGAGCCTTTATCTCGCTCTTCAGTGCGCTAATCTTGTATTTGTACTCTGTGCTGAGCTGCTGGTTGCTCTTCTCCTGTGCGAATGTGAATGTCGGCATGGCGATGATTGCCAATGCTGCGATGATGTTCTTGATCGTCATAATCTGTTCTTTTTTTTTTGTTAGTAGTTATGATGGTTATCACTATGTCTTCTTCCTCTCCCCGCGTCCAGCGTCTGTTTTGCTCCTTCCCTTCACCGTGGCGTCTATATGCCGCCACGTGAAGGGGGAAGCGTCTTCAGGGTGTTCGCCGTCTTACGGATGATTTCGTCATGATGTCATGACTTCTGGGGTGTTCGGCGTCTTACGGGTGATTCTGTCATGATGTCATGACTTCTGGGGTGTTCGCCGTAGAATAGGGGAGTGTGGATAATTGTCTGATGATGTGGGGTGATATATATATAATAAGGTGTATTTATCTTAATATCTCCTTATGTCATGCCTTTTCGTCAGATACACAGGCTCACTTCTGCAAAGTTAATGTCAGATACACAGGCTCACTTCTGCAAAGTTAATGATTTTTATTGGATATCAAATAATTATCCCTCTTTTTTTCTCTTTTTACCCCAAAAAACTCCGAAAATCACCCCCTCCCTGCCCCCGTTCCTCCTTGCCTCCAGCCTTGCCTGCCTCCTCCTTGCCCCCGTTCCCGGAAGTTTTCTTCCGGGCTCCAGCTGAGGGCTCCCTCCCTCGTCCTCCCTCCCTCCCCTCCGTCCTTACGGTTCATAACCCGCAGCCCCCTTTTTGCTTACACTTTTCTTGTCCATACGTCAGCCTTTCCATTTGTGCTTTTTGGCTCTCCCATTTCTATTCTTTTACGCCCTCATCCCTATTGTCTTGTCCTCCCATTCAGTATGCTTACAGTTGTGTTTTACTCTTTTCCCCCTCCTTTCTCTCACGGCTATTGATGTTTATGCCTTTGATATCCCAAAGACAGGTAACCTCGCAGTTACAAAAGAAGGCAATAACTGTACATTTGTCAATAATGTCTGGTCTCTCTGGTTCTTTCGTTCCTTCCGTTCCCTCTCCCCCCGCGGTGTTGCCGGAATCAGTGTCTCTCCTTTATCGTGAAGACAGCTGCGGAGCCTATAAACAGGAACACTCCTGCTACAACCATCATCATCGGCTGGTTTGACGCACCATTCTCTGCCACTGGCATAAGGCTCAGGATAGCACCACCAAGTATTGCCGCCACAATCTGTGGCAGACAGATAGTGCCATTGAAAAGGCCAAGGTATGTGCCCATATGGCCCTTGCCCTCAAGCGCGTTGGTAAGAAGAGTGAACGGATAGGCAAGCATCGCTGCCCAGCCACAGCCAATCAGTATGAACGACACAAAGAGAAGATACGGGTCGTTGATGTATGCCATAGACACAAATCCTATACCGCCAAGGACAAGGCTGATGGCATAACCCAGCTTCGTGCTCTTGATGTTTGGTATCACTGTGGCCCATACTACCGAGCCAACAGCCTGGACAGCATACAGGATGCCTACCCAGTTGCCCGCAAGCTGGTATGCCTCTGACTTCGTGTCAAGCTCGCCGTTGAGTATAGGGGTGTCGAAAGCGTTGGCGGCGACAGTGCCGTTGGTGTATGTCCACATGAAAAGGAATGCCGCCCAGCAGAAGAACTGGACAAGGCCAATCTCCCAGAACGCTGCCGGAGCCTTGACAAGAAGCGTCACCATGCCTGGCTCCTCCGCATTCTCCTTGCTCTCTGACGCTGACTCCTCAATGCCGTTATACTCGTTATACTCCGCTGGTGCCCACTCCCTCACCTTCAGCGTCGTGTATATGACACAGAGGATGAGTATGGCGGCACCGATATAGAACGAGTAGATGACTGAGTCTGGCACAACGCCCTCAGGGGCGGTATTGCTGATGCCTATCCATGTGAAAAGGAATGGGAAGATGAAACCGACAACAGAACCAGCGTTGCAGAGGAACGACTGGATGGAGTAGGCCTTCTTCTTCTGCTCCTCATTGACCATATCGCCAACAAGCATCTTGAATGGCTGCATAGCCATGTTGATAGAAGTGTCGAGAAGCATAAGCATCAGCAGGCCGAAGAGCATAACGGCTGTCATCGTGCCCCAGATGAGTGTCGTGTTGTCAAGATGGAGAGAGCCGGCATTGGGCAGCAGACACATGACAGCGACAGCAACAGCGGCGCCAAGGAAAAGATAAGGGATGCGGCGGCCCCAGCGACACCATGTGCGGTCAGAGTATTTGCCGACAAGGGGCTGGACGATGATTCCCATCAACGGAGGGAGAACCCAGAAGAATGAGAGAGAATGAGGGTCGGCTCCAAGGGTCGAGAATATACGCGAGATGTTGGCCGACTGAAGGGCGTAGGCTATCTGTACGCCGAAGAATCCGAAGCTGAGGTTCCATAAACCCCAGAAGTTCATGTCTGGTTTTCGTTTCATTGCTTGTATGTTAGTTTGTTCTTGTTTTACTTTTCTGCTTTTATGAATTGTCCGCTTGTTATTCCCCATGAGCTTGTTGTTCCTGTGTGAACATGTTATTCCACATGAGCTTGTTGTTCCTGTGTGAACATGTTGCTCTGTATGAACTTGTTGCTCCCCATGAACTTGTTGCTCTGTATGCGGCAGAGGGTAGGGGGGGTGGTCATAGCGGGCGCGTCGTGCCACGTATGACAAGGCTTGTCTTGACAATGCGCTTGTTGACCCTGTCGACAGGGAGCTTGCCCTCAACCTCGTCAATGAGAATGTCTACCGCCTCGCTGCCTACTATCTCGCCACGCTGGTTGACAGATGTCAGCTGGGGGTCGGAGGCAATGGCACGGAAACCATCAGAGAAACCGAAGATGGATATATCCTCCGGCACACGGAGACCACTGCGCTTCACAACACGGAGGATGCCGATGGCTGTGTCGTCGTTGATGGCGAAGAAGGCGTCAGGACGCTCATGGCTAAGAAGAAGCTCCGGAGTGATGCGCTCTGCGTCGATACGGTTGTCACAGATGCGGATAATGGAATCGTCAATGGCGATGTCATGGTGAAGCAGCGCATCCTTATAACCATTGAAACGGTTCTTGGATATCTCCAGATGCATCGGCGAGCCGAAGAATGCGATGCGGCGGCATCCCGTCGCTATAAGATGACACACAGCGTTGTAGACACCCTGATAGTCGTCGACAACAACACGTGAGGCATTGATGCCGTGGCAGATACGGTCGAAAAAGACAAGCGGAAGACCGGCGGCCTGAAGCTCACGGAAATGGGAATAGTCTGATGTGCCCTTGGCGAGAGATATTATAATGCCACAGACACGTGCCTCGGCAAACGCCATGCATGTCTCTACCTCGCGCTCGTAGCTCTCATGGCTCTGCCCTATTATGACACGGTAGCCTCTGATGCGTGCCTGCTCCTCTATGCCACTGAGCACCGTATCAAAATAATAATGCACCAGCTCAGGCACTATCACACCTATCGTGCGGGAGGGAAGGAGACGAGTGTTGCGGAGGTCGCGCGCCACAACGTTGGGCGTGAAGTTATGCTCACGCGCAAAACGCTGTATCTCCTCGCGACGCTCGGGAGAGATACGGCTCGAATTCTTCAGCGCACGAGACACTGTGGCTACTGATATGCCAAGCGCATCGGCGATGTCCTTCATCGTGATAGACTTGTTGTCGTTCATTTATTATCAGGTGTAATGTTATAGCGGGTTTTAGTCTTTCGTGCAAAGCATGTTCGCCCCTCGGCTTATTATTACCGGCAGCGTGTAGCCGGAAAGGAAATCCAGAGCTCTGAAAGGGACATAACTCCTAAACGCTTACAAAGTTATACAATTCCTTCCATATATCATTATTATATATTTAATTATTTGTTAACGAACTGTGCAAACGATTGCACAACAAAGTTTGCATATTTTCTGAAAAAAAAGTTATATATATGATTAAAGAATGTAACTTTGCAAACAGAAAGAGAAAAAGGGGCATCATAGCTTGTCTGGAACATGTCGGCAGATGTGGGCTCACACATGGTTGCTGACAAGAGAGACCCCTTGTTCGAAATGACTCCGAGGCCAGCCGGAGAATGGCGGCAAGAGACACGGCGCACACAAGCCGTAATAAAGAGACTAACACTGTATACATCTATATATTCAAATAAAAACTAAACTTAACAAACAATTTCTAATGAAGCAGGTATTTATGAGAATCCCGCAGCGAGCCTTTGTGCTTGTTATCGGGCTTTTGCTTTCTGTCGGTGCCTTCGCACAGATTACTGTGAACGGCAACGTCAAGGATGCTACTGGAGAAGCTGTCATTGGCGCTACAGTCCGTATCATCGGACAAGATGGCGGTACAGTGACTGACTTTGAAGGAAATTTCGTAATTAAATGTGAAGAAGGCGCTGACCTTCAGATTAGTTCAGTGGGCTATCAGACAGTGACCGTGAAGGCAAAGCCAGAACTCGTTGTTGTGCTGAAAGACGATGCTCAGATGCTTGAGAACGTGGTTGTGATCGGTTATGGTGTAGCAAAGAAGAACGACCTTACTGGTTCTGTAACCGCTATCAAGCCAGACGAGAAGAACCGTGGTATGGTTACCTCTGCTCAGGATATGCTTCAGGGTAAGGTGGCTGGTGTAAATATCAACTCTTCTACTGGTGAACCTGGCGGTGGAGCACAGATTCGTATTCGTGGTGGTGCTTCTCTCAATGCCAGCAACGACCCTCTCATCGTTATTGACGGTATGCAGATGTCTGGCGGAAAGAAAGGTGTTAGCAACCCTCTCGCTCTTGTAAACCCTAACGATATAGAGAGTTTCACAGTACTCAAGGACGCTTCTGCCACAGCTATTTATGGTAGCCGTGGTTCTAATGGTGTCATCATCATCACAACAAAGCGTGGTCGCAGGAATCAGGCTCCAAAGATTTCATACAACGGAAACCTTTCTGTCAGCACAGTGGCTAAGAAGCTTGACGTGATGAATGCAAGCGAATATGTCTCTTTCATAAAAGACTACTATGGAGAGGGCTCAAGTGCATGGAACGGACTTGGATGGAAGGAGTTCAATGAGGACGGCACTCCAAATGTTGCTGCTGGCACTTATGACACTGACTGGCAGGACGAGATTTTCCGTGGTGGCATCAGTCACGACCATAACGTAAGTGTTGCTGGAGGACTTGGAAACACTTCATGGTCTATGCCTTACCGTCTCAGTGTTGGCTACACAAGTCAGCAAGGTATCCTCAAGGGCTCTGACTACAACCGTCTCACAGCGGGCTTCACTGTGAACCCTTCTCTCTTCAAGGACCATCTCACCATGAACATCAACGGTAAGTATTCTTACTCTAAGACAGTGCCTGGTGGTCAGGAGGCTATCAGTATGGCTACAAGAATGGACCCTACTCGCCCTATCACAAGCAACGATGAGATGTACAAGAATTGGGGTGGATACTGGCAGTGGACAAAGCCTGTTAGCGAGTACGACCCTACATTCCCTTACGGACGTAACGACGACTCTCCAAAGAACCCTGTGGAACTCGTTGAACACTACGGATTTGACAGAAGTGCTCACATTCTCCTTGGTAACTTTGAGGCTGACTATAAAATTCACGGTTTTGAGGACCTTCACCTCCACTTGAATCTCGCTGGCGACTATTCTTTCGGTGGTGAGTATAACACAAACAATCCTCAGTCAACATACGGATTCTACTATGGTGGTGAAAGCGAGAACACTGAGAAGAGATACAACGTGCAGGCTACTGCTTACGCTCAGTATATCAAGGACTTTAATAAAGATAACCACTTCGACATTATGGCTGGTTACGAGTATAGCCGCATGAGATACTGGGGTGATAGCTGGTCAAAGACTCTCTATCCTTCTACTTATGAAGGAAAAGACGATGCTGGAAATCCACTCGCAGGAACCATGAAGAGCCACGATACAGACTTCTGGAAAGGTCAGACAATTCTTGTCAGCTGGCTCGGTCGTGCTAACTATACTCTGCTCAACCGTTATCTCCTTACTGTAACAGCTCGTTACGACGGTTCTTCTCGTTTCGCTGACGGTCATCGCTGGGGATTCTTCCCTTCTGCTGCTTTAGCTTGGAAGATTAACGAAGAGGCTTTCCTCAAGAACGTAAAGGCAATCAGTGACTTCAAACTCCGTCTCGGTTGGGGTCAGACTGGTCAGCAGGATACTGGTAGAGAGTACTATACTCCTACTTACGTATACAGCACAAACACCCACTTCACTTATCCTGTAGGTCCTAACAACGATGGTACGCTCTGGCGCCCTCTCGTTTACAATGAAGACCTTACTTGGGAGACAACAACAACCTATAACCTCGGTCTTGACTTCGGTATGTGGAACCAGCGCCTCACTATGGCTCTTGATGTTTACAAGCGTAAGACAACCGACCTTCTCTGCACTCCTACAATTCCAGCTGGTATGAACTTCGATAACGCAATGATGCTCAATGCTGGTGAGTTGGAGAATACAGGTGTTGAATTCGCTATCAATGGAAAGATTATCCAGACAAACGACTGGTTCTTCGAAATGGGCGTAAACGTTGCTTACAATAAGAATAAGGTTACTGAACTCTACGGCGGTCGCGACAAAATCGAGGCTGGTATGCAGGTTGGTCAGAACATGAACCTTACCTACCACAAGGTGGGAGAACCTGCTAACTCTTTCTTCGTTTACCAGCAGGTTTACGATGAGGCAGGAAGACCTATAATGGGATGCTATGTTGACCGCAATGCTGACGGCATAATCGACGACAACGACCGTTACTTCTACAAGAACATCGCGGCTCCTTGGACAGGTGGCTTCGGCCTTAAACTCGGATACAAGAACTTCGACCTCGGTACAAACTTCCGTGCAAGCTTCGGAAACTATGTCTACAACGATATTGAGCAGGGAAAGATGAACACTTCTGTGCTCTATAACCCTAAGGGCTACTACGAGAACAGTACTAAGGATATCGTTAAGAACGGATGGACTTCTTACAACTATCCACTTACCGACTACTTCGTGCAGAACGCTTCCTTCCTCAAGTGCGACAATATCACACTCGGTTATTCTTTCGAGAATCTTTTCAAGGCAGGAAAGTATGAGGGTATCAGCGGACGTCTTTACGCTTCTTGCACAAACGTCTTCACTCTCACAAAATACAATGGTCTTGACCCTGAGCAGCCTTCTGGACGCGAGAGCAGCGTATATCCTCGTTGCCGTACCTTCCTCTTCGGTCTGAACCTCAATTTCTAACCATATTTTAAATAAAAGAATACAGTCATGAAAATAAACAAGATAAAAATAATGGTTCCTGCCATGGCGTTACTGCTTGCTTCAGGTGTTAGCTCTTGTATGGGCGACCTTGATGACGGAAACATCAACCCTAAGGCAGAAAGCAAGCCTGACGTCATCGGCTTGTACAGCAAGTGCTATGCGAGCTTCATAATGGAGGGTAACGATGGTAATGCAGACTTCACTATTGACGATGCAGGTAAGTCTACTCTCATTCGCAACGTATACAACTTTAATGAGCTCTCTACCGATGAGGGTATCTGTTGGTGGTCTGATGGTGGTATCGCTGAGGAAATAAGTCTTAACCTTGTTTCTCCAAGCAATGCAACTCTTCGTTTCCTCTATTATCGTCTGACTTCAAACATCGCTTTCTGTAATAACTTCCTGAAAGTTGCAGAAGACAAGACAATGCTTGCAGAGGTGCGCTTCATTCGTGCATACAACTATTTCCTCATGCTTGATTTCTTCGGAGACCCTACTTTCACCGAGGAAATCTCTTCTGAAAGTCCTAAGCAGGCTCATGCCTACAATGCGAATTTCGAAGAGGGAAAGCAGTACACACGTGCTGAGCTTCTGAAACTTGGCAGGGAGTTTATGTTCAACTGGCTTGTAAACGAACTCACTACTGCTGAGGCTGACATGCTCGATCCTCAGGCAAAGAATGATTCTGACCCTAACTATGGTCGTGCCGACAAGGCTGCCGTTTGGATGCTCCTCAGCCGTCTCTACCTCAATGCAGGTACTTACCTCAATGGCGACGGACAGAATAACCCTCATTGGGACAAGGCAAAGGAATATGCTGAAAGAGTTATCAACTCAAACTATTCTCTCTTCACTGCCGACAAGATGTCTCAGGAAGCGAAGATGAACGGATATCGCCCTTACGACCTCCTCTTCATGGGAGACAATGGCTCTAACGGAGCAAGCTGTGAGGCTATCCTACCTCTCTTGCAGGATGGTATAAAAACACAGGGATGGGGCGGCTCACTCTTTATGATTGCGGCTCTTTATGACCCTACAATGAAGACCGTTACTGACCTCTCTCCTGGTACAACAGGAAACAACTGGTCGGGTATGCGTCTCCGTCCAGAGTTCATCGAGAAGTTCACAAACAATCCAAAGTCTTTCGAAGGCAAAACAGCAAAGGAAATTCGCGACATGGGCATCGACGACCGCTGCCTTATCTGGGGTGCTGTGAGTGGTTCTGACAAGCGTACTGTAAACCTTAAGGACAATACTGCTTTCATACAGGGTCTCGCTACTGTAAAGTGGAATAACAACTACTCTAACGGTGGCACTCCTCATGATGGCTTCAACGTTGATACCGACTTCTTCCTCATGCGTGTCGCTGAGGCTTATCTCAATGCTGCTGAGGCTGATATGCACCTTAATGGTGAAGGCTCTACAACTGCAAAGAATTATATCGATGCTCTGCGCAAGAGAGCAAATGCAGCTGAAAAGTCGGCATATACTCTTAACGATATTCTCGACGAGCGTGCACGTGAGTTCTATACTGAGGGCTACCGTCGTACAGACCTTATCCGCTTCAATCAGTTCGGTGGCAACCAGGCTACTTACTCTTGGGCAGGAAAGGGCGGCACAATGTCTGGTGGCGAATATGTTGCCGGAGGACGCTTCGAGGCATTCAGAAATGTTTATCCATTGCCAGCAAGTGAGGTACAGGCTAACAGAAACCTTACCCAGATTGATGGTTACAATGAATAATTTTTTAACTAATCGAAAAACAAGATACGCAATATGAAGAAAGCATTATTGCTTGGCACTCTCCTTGTTAGTGCTGCCGGCTTTTTCACATCGTGTGAAGACGATAGAGACTCTAATCCTACGCTCATACAGCCTAAGGAAATGACTCTCAACGTCCCTGCATACGTTAATCAGACTGTTGACCTTCAGAACTCTTCCACTCTGAACTTAACATGGTCACAGCCAAAGTATACAACAGATAACGCTCCTATAAACGCAACATACGAGATTCAAATTTCTCCAACAAATAGTTTCACAACCTCTGTGGCACAGGCAAATGCTGACGAGAGTGGAGCTACAATTGCTGACTATGACGTCATTCCAAATACTTTCCAGACTTGCTCTGGAGAAATGATTGCGAGTGACGTAAACCTCTCACTCATTAAGATCTTCAAATGGGCAGAAGGGGAAGTTCCAGCTTCTCAGACACTCTTCGTAAGAGTGCTCGCTTTCATCAAAGAGGGTACAACAAGACTTAATGAGGTGGCTTCAAATTCCATCGAGTTAAAGGTGGCTCCTTACTTCCGTGAACTCAAGGACGCAGAGCCTATCATGTGGTATCTCCTGGGTAATAATATCGGTGATGGCGCTTGGGGAACTTCTAACGATCTTATTGGTGTCAGCACAATGCCGATGTTCCTCATTCCAGGATATAACTATGACAAGAGCACTGGTGAGGGCGACATTCAGTTCATAAACTGGTTAAGCACTGACGGATTCAAGATTAATCCTTCTACTCTCGGTGACTGGGATCATGGCTTCATGAGTGGAGGAAGCGCAAATACTGCTGAATACCGTGACGGAGGCGGTGATAAGGGAAATATCTGGGTAGATCCTGCCGGATACTACAAGATTGTTATCAATACAGCTAACAATACTTGTGATATCACTCCTCTCGACATCACTCCTACTGTTTACGACCAGATTTGCATCACTGGCTCATTCTGCAATTGGACTGATGTTAACATGACTCCTGCAAATAAGGCTGGCGAGAACCACGTTTGGGCTTACGAACTCACAGTTCCAGAAGGCACTGTAGAACAGATTAAGTTCAAGATCCCTGGCTCTTGGGATGTTAACTGGGGCTTCGGTTCTGCTGACGGTGAAGTGAATGTTTGTGGCGCTGGCAAGGGCGGCGGCAAGAACATCGGTGTTGCTGAGGGCACGTGGATTATCATGTTTAATGATATTGACGGTAACTTCAGTATTATCAAGAAACAACAATAAGTAGATGTGGCGTTTGTTATAAACACACATAATTAATCTATAATACGAAATTACTATGGTAAAAAAATTAATATACGGAATCGCCATGGTTGCAGGACTCGCTTCCTGCAACGGCGACTACGACGATTGGGCATCTCCACAGCAGAATGCCGCTAACGAGGCTGCCGAGAAGTTCGAACTCACCGTACAGCCTACTGTTCAAAAGATCGACTTTGCAGCAGAAAATCCAGAGACCATCGCTCTCTTCTCAACAAATCTCACAGAGGGTATTGCTTCCGCTGAAGAACTGAATGTCTCTTTCTCTACTGAGGGAAAAGAGCCTGTTGAGTTTGTGGTTGGAACTGATGGCGCAATGGCACTGAAGGATATTCAGTCTGTTATTGAAACTTTATTCGGAAAGGCTCCTATTGAACGCACTGTAGATGTTAAAGTAAGTGCTATGGTTGCTGTAAATACTGCTGACGGTATCGTGAAGGTATCAAGGACTTGCGATCCTTTCAAGCTTTCTGCCATTCTCGATGCTCCGGAGATTTATCCTCACATGTATCTCATCGGTGCTCCTTCTGAGTGGAGTCCTACATGTACAACGCTCCCGTTCAAGCACGACGACAGCAAGAGCGTGTACGACGACCCAATCTTTACTATCACTGTTCCTGTGGCTGACGGCGACACATGGTTCGCTTTCGCTGACGACAAGACTGTTGAGACTGGCGAGTGGCCTAACGTCTTCGGCGCTCGTGAGGGTAACGGCAAGAACCTCATCGGTGAGACAGGTTACTTCACACGTCGTACAGACCTCTCTGACGATGGATCGTTCATGATTTCTGTCAACGGTGACGCCAAGTACATGAAGATAACTCTCAACGTGATGGACGGCACATATCTCATCGAGAAGATAAGCTTCGCTGACTTCATCTACGAGATTGGCAACAACACTGGCTGGAGCGGTGTCAACCCGCTGTCTAACAATGGTGAGGGCCTCTACACTGGCTACTGCTGGATGGACGGCGAATATAAGTTCAAGCCAAATGCAGATGACTGGGTTGGCGACTGGGAGATGGTTGACAACCTTGGCGACAATAACTTCACATTCTCTGACCAGGGCAATTCAAACTTCCCAAGCCTCAACGGATTCTATGAGATGAAGGTTGACCTCGCTACCAACACTGCACAGATGACTGAGGTTAAGTCCATCACATGTGTAGGCAACCACAACGGATGGGGTGTCAACGACGCCGCTCAGCACATGACATACAACCAGGCTGAGGGCTGCTGGGAGCTTACCACAGATCTCAAGGACGGTTTCAAGTTCGCCATGAACGACGACTGGACTGTCTCTTGGGGTGGCGCTAACGGCAATCCTGCAGCTTACGACAACCTCTCGCAGAATGGTGGAAAGGATCTTGAGACTCCAGCAGGAGAGGGTACATATGAGATTAAACTGTATCTCAGCTGTGAGGGTAAGAACAAAGTCGTGCTGACAAAGAAATAATACCTGCATGAGATGATTTCATATCATCGCAAGAAAATTCTAATATTCCCTTCTTTTGGTGGCGGCAGTGATGCCGCCACCATTTATGTATACGGACTTTTGCTTTTTATTCTTTTTAAAACCAAATGTTTGGAAAAGTGAAGTTTTCTTAGTATATTTGCAAGCATAATAAAGAATATATCAATATAGCGAAAGGACAAGATATGCTGCACATAGCCAATCCGATATATGACATCGTCTTCAAATATCTTATGGAAGACGAGCGTATAGTGAAGACTCTCCTGTCTGCCCTCCTGAAGAAAGATGTCGTTGAGGCAGAGGTGAGAAAACACGAGTATACCAATGGACGTAGAGACAAGATTTCTATGTTCCGCATTGATTTCGGGGCAAAGGTCAGGGAGGCAGATGGGAGTACGCATCTCGTACTTATAGAACTCCAGAAGACATGGCTTGAGACAGAGACGCTACGCTTCAGGCAATACCTTGGTGCTCAGTATGCCAATCCTGATAACATGCTTAAAGACGATAACCCTATGGGATATGGAATCCCTATGGTTACGGTTTATCTCTTGGGGCATAAGGTGGGGGATATTGAGGAACCTGTCCTTTATGTCCAACATAAGTCATATAATTATGACGGGGAGGAGGTCACTGTAGGCCTGCCCGATCCATTCGTCGATAGTCTTGTCCATGATAGCATAATCGTCCAGATACCCCGTCTGCATGGTAATGTGAACAACAGGCTTGAGGTTCTTCTGAGCGTATTTGACCAGACGAGGAAAGACAAACATAATCGTCAGGTGATGAATATTGATGAAAGCGAGTATGAGGATGATGCTGAGATGATGCATATTATCCATCGTCTTCTTGCTGCTGCTGCCGATGCCAAACTGCGACAGGATATGAATGTGGAAGACGAGTATTTCCTTGCCATTGAGAATCGCGACACTGCAATAATGCAGCGTGATAAACTTATTAAAGAGCAGGACAAGCAAATAGCTGAGCAGGACAAGCAAATAGCTGAGCAGGACAAGCAAATAGCTAAGAAGAACAAGCAAATAGCCGACCAAGGAGAACAGTTAGCCAATAAGGATGATATTATTATTTCTTCGGCTAAGATAATGAAGAAGAATGGTATGAGTATTGAAGAGATAGCAGCTATAACAAAACTGAGCGAAGACGAAATACATAATCTCTAAAACTGCACATAATTTAGCCGCCAAGAGAACAGAACTCTTGGCGGCTAAATTATTGGTGCATTTTGAGATTCATTGACTGATGCGCTGAAACCAATAACTCATCTTACAAGACATCGTCATTGATATTTCCTTCGTGTGATAGGAATTGGGGATTGTCCTCAGCTGCCATCATGATTTCGCCCTCAGGCATGGTGTAGCGCTTATGGGTATGGTCTGCAAGATATATACAGGATAGCGTGTACTCTAATGACTCAAAAGTCTGCTGCCTTACGGAAGGCCTAAGCTGACACTCCCATATCGTTATACTGTGCCATCGCATCTCAGCCAGACGTTTGATGATGTTTTTGTCACGCTCCCTGTTACGCTCAATCTTAGCATTCCAGAACTCTGTGTTTGTTTTTGGCATGCGGAACAGCCCGCAATTCTCATGGCCATGCCAGAAGCAGCCGTTGATGAAAATCACAGTGCGATACTTGCGCATGACGATATCTGGATGGCCAGGCAGACGCGGATGGCATAGCCTGTAACGGAATCCACGCCCGAAGAGAAACCGACGTACAAGCAGTTCTGGCTTTGTGTCCTTGCTGCGTATTGCTGACATGCATTTATGACGTTGTGATTTAGATAGCTTGTCCATCGTGGTTAGTAGATATGGTATTATACAGGGATGGCTACATGGCTACCAGCTGCGTTCTAAGAGCAACAATGTCATGAAACCTAATAGCAGAGCATAGGTGGCCTGTTTCTGGTATCCATGTGTGTGGGTCTCAGGAATCATCTCGTCGCTTGTCACGTAGAGCATAGCTCCGCCGGCAAAACCAAGCATGACTGGGAGCATCGCGATGGATATGCTGCCTAAACCGTATCCTATCCATACACCGACAATCTCAAGGAGGCCTATGACGAGAGATATCAGCAGCGTGCGCAGACAGCTTACACCAGCCAACAGTAACGGAGCGATTATTACCATTCCTTCGGGGATATTCTGAAGGGCTATGCCGAACGATACTGCCCAGTCAGCATTGCCGTTGTCTCCTGGCATCAGACTGACACCTGCTGCAATACCCTCTGGAAGCTTGTGTATGGCTATGGCCATGACAAAAAGAAGTATTTTGTTAAGTTTCTTGTTGTTCCTGTGCTCCTCTGCGTCAAGACCGGTGATGCTGTGCATATGTGGAGTGATGAGGTCGAGGATGTTAAGGAAAAAGGCACCGAACATGACACCAAGAGCCACAATCCACCATATGTCTGTCATCTCGAATGCGGGCACTATCAGCCCGAGAGTTGAGGCTGCAAGCATTATTCCTGCACAATATCCGAGAATGGTATCGTTCCATTTGTGAGGCACTTCCTTAAGCATGAAGCCTAACAGTGAGCCCAATAGTGTTGCGCCACAAAGACCTGCTGCGCTAATCCAGATATTTGTCATGTGTGATAATTGTTATGTCTATTTCCTGTTTGTCATGGGAGATATGTCATGGGAGATGTATCTTGCGATATCATGTGACATACCGTTGCCCAAAATGTCGTATGTATAAGCGAGACGGGCCAATCATCATGTTGTGGATATATGATGATTGCCCCGTCCTAGTTTGTTGTTCAGCTATGGTGATACAATCACCTCTACAATTTCAGTGCTTTAAGAATCTTCTCTGTCGCTCCTGATTTCATCTTGACGTATGCCCCAGCCTCTTGCGATGCTTTCTCTAGCTCGTTTTCGTCAGCTATGAGTTTGTCCATGCATTGTGAGAAAGTGACATTGTCTGTAATCTCTACTCCGCCACCACACGCCTTAAGGTCGGCAGCTTCCTGGAATCTATCGTTGTTAGGGCCGAAAATCACAGGCTTGTGCCATACAGCTGCTTCGAGCAGGTTATGTATGCCAACACCGAATCCTCCACCAACATATGTTATATCGGCATATCGGTATATGGCTGAGAGAAGTCCGAAACAGTCTATGATGAGAGTGTCGGCATGTTTAGCCTCGTCTCTTGCATCAGCCTCTGCGAGCATTGAATAGCGTATCGGGGTCCTTCCGTTTTCTCTTGCGAGCCGTTCTATTTGTTTTAGGTGGTCTTCGCCTATTACGTGAGGGGCTATGATGAGTTTCCAGTCTTTATGCTGCCCCATATAGGGGATGAAGATCTCCTCGTCGGGCTGCCATGAGCTTCCTGCCACAAATGTCCTGTGCCCGTCACAGAAAGTTTCTACCAGAGGGAGCTCCCGGGCCTCATGCGCTATCTCAAGCACACGGTCGAAACGTGTGTCGCCTGTTATAGTGACATTAGTGAGCCCCAACTCGTCAGCAAGAAGCTGGCGGCTTGTCTCGTTCTGTACGAAGAAGTGGGTGAAGCATCTTAGCACGTCGGCATAGGCACGACCGTACCAGCGGAAGAAGACCTGACCAGGACGGAATATGCTCGAGATGCTGTATACAGGGATGCCTCGATGGCGAAGGATATGGAGATAGTTGTACCAGAACTCGTACTTTATGAACAAAGCGCAAACTGGACGTATTGTCCTAAGGAAGCGGCGTGCATTGCGTGGAGTGTCGAGAGGCAGATAGCACACGATATCCGCACCGTTATAATTCTTTCTCACCTCATATCCTGAAGGTGAGAAGAATGTGAGCAGTATCTTATAGTCTGGATACTCACGCCGTATACGCTCCATGATGGGACGGCCTTGCTCAAACTCACCGAGCGATGCGGCATGTACCCATACATACTGTGCCCCAGGCTCAAGCTTTGCCTTAATATCACGCAGTGAGTGACGTTCGCCACGCCACATCTTGCGAACTTTCTCGTCGAAAAGACTGAGGATGGCCACACCGACAAGGTAAAGTGATATTGCTATGTTATACATCTGCTGTTCTGACCGTTAGGCCTATTAGTGTATTCTGGGGATAAGGGCTTTGCTCCTCTTTCAGCGGGTGGAAGAGGATAATTCGTCATCCCCCAAAAGCCTGCTTGTCTTTGTCCGGCTTCCTGATGGGAATAATAAATCGGAATACCCTTTTTACTTCTCTCCTGATGGCAAACTCTCTATGGCAGCGTCGATACGCTTCAGTGTCTCCTCCTTGCCGAGGAAGGCTGAGATGTCGAACATGCCTGGCCCCTTTCCCTCGCCTACAAGGCATAGGCGGAAGGCGTTCATGACATCACCGAGCTTGTAGCCCTTATCCGCTATCCATGCCATAACGGTGCGCTCCTGTGTGTCGAGCGAGAAGTCATCGAGCGTGGAAAGAAGGTTTCTCAGCTCACGCATCTGCTGGGGAGAATATTCTTTCCAGCGTTTCTTCGTCGTTTTCTCGTCATAGGTGTGGGGGGCTATGAAGAAGAACGAGCAGAGCGGCCACAGCTCAGAGACAAATGTGATACGGTCTTTCATCATGCGTACCACCTCTGTGATGCGCTCCATTGACTCCTCGACACCGTTGTTGGCGACAGCAGGGGCGAAGAGGAGGGCAATCTCCTCTGGCGACTTGCGGAGAATGTACTCGTGGTTGAACCACTGACACTTCTTGTAATCGAATTTCGCACCAGCCTTTGAACACTTCTCGAGCTTGAATATCTTAACAAGCTCGTCGAGCGAGAATATCTCCTCTTCAGTGCCTGGATTCCATCCGAGGAGCGCAAGGAAGTTCAATACTGCCTCTGGGAAATAACCTGACTCGCGGTAACCTGATGATACCTCGCCAGTCTTGGGATTGTGCCACTCAAGAGGGAACACTGGGAATCCAAGGCGGTCGCCATCTCTCTTGGATAGCTTTCCCTTGCCCTCTGGCTTCAAGAGCAGAGGGAGATGGGCGAAACGTGGCATCGTCTCTGACCATCCGAACGCCTCGTAGAGAAGTACATGCAGAGGAGTGGAAGGAAGCCATTCCTCACCACGTATGACGTGGGTTATCTCCATGAGATGGTCGTCGACAATGTTTGCAAGATGATATGTTGGCAATTCGTCTGCGCTCTTATATAGAACTTTGTCGTCGAGGATGTCGCTCTTTATGCGCACCTCACCACGTATGATATCATCAACAATGACCTCGCGCCCTGGCTCAATCTTGAAGCGGACAACATATTGCTGGCCGTCTTTTATGAGAGAGTCAACCTCATCAGACGAAAGAGTGAGAGAGTTGCGCATGGAGAGGCGTGTGTGAGCGTCATACTGGAAGTTTGTTGTCTCCTGACGCTTTGCCTCAAGCTCCTCAGGAGTGTCAAATGCGATGTATGCCTTGCCTGCGTCAAGAAGCTGATTGACATATTTCTTGTATATCTCTCTGCGCTCTGACTGGCGGTATGGGCCATGGCTGCCACCGAAGCTGACACCCTCGTCAAACTTTATCCCAAGCCAGCGGAATGACTCTATGATATATTCCTCGGCTCCTGGCACTTTGCGGAGAGAGTCTGTGTCCTCAATGCGGAAAACGAGGTCGCCTCCATGCTGCTTGGCAAAGAGGTAGTTATACAATGCGGTACGGACGCCTCCTATGTGAAGCGCTCCTGTTGGTGACGGTGCGAAACGCACCCTGACTTTTCTTTCGCTCATATGCTTTGCTCCCCCTCTTTCCCCCTGTAATGCATCATGTTATTATACGTATACACATCGGGTGATATGTCGTCGCGACATAATGTGTCATCGTCGCGCAGTATCAGACACTACGGGATGATTGGGGCTTTTATTTGTGAATTTTCTGCAAAATTAATATTTATTTTATACAAAACCGAATTTTTTTTATTATTTTCGCATCGTAATACGTAACATTGATATAAAACATGGCAAAATCATATATTGACACAGGTGAAATGCTTAGGATTCTCGCCTCGCGCTCATGGCTTGTACTGGTCGCTACGGTGGTGATAGTGTTATTGTTGCCGCATGGAGGCGTACCGCAGTTTGAGTATGAGCTGAACCATCCTTGGCCGTACGACCAGCTCATTGCCAAGAGTGAGACTCCCCTGTATAAAAGTGAGGAGGTGCTGCAGAGAGAGCGTGACTCTATCCTGTCATCATTCGAGCCCTACTACAATATTACTGTTACCCCACGCGAGAAAGCTCTGAAGAAATTCAAGGAGCGTTATGGCGAAGGCATACCAGGCATCCCTAAGGCATACTCATCATATGTGGCCCGCAGAATAAGGCAGGCTTACGATATGGGCATTATAGGGCCGTATATGGCACAGAAGGCATTGAGAGACTCTACGCTGTCGATACGTATCGTCAGTGGGAACACAGCTACGAGTGTTCTTGTCAAAAACCTCCTGACACCGCTCACGGCTTACGAGTGGCTCTTTAACGACCCTATCATGCAAGCCCACAGGACACAACTGCAGCAGTGCAACCTCAACGAGATGCTCGAGCCTAACATCCTTTATGATGAGATGCGCTCTAACATGGAGCAGGATGACCTCCTGAGCAGCATACCTGTAGCATCGGGAATGATACAGGCTGGAGAGAAAATCATTGACCGGGGAGAGGTTGTCACGGAGAGAGCATACACAGCCATATCTTCATATCTCAAGGTCCTGAAACAGAAGGGGACTTCTAAGGTGGAGATAATGACGACGTACGGCGGGCAGGCATTGTATGTCTTCATCATCGTGTCGCTCTTCACGATGTATCTCATACTCTACCGCCGTGACTATTTTGACAATCTGCGGTCGTATGCGATGCTCTATCTGCTCATAATTCTTCTGCCGACATGGGTGTCGCTTGTCATGCAGCACCATTTCTTCACGGTATATTTCCTCCCGCTGTGCATGGCTCCTATATTTGTCAGGATATTCATGGACTCACGCACGGCGTTCATGACACATGTAGTGATTGTCCTGCTTGGTGCCATATCTGTCCAGGGACAGTTTGACTTTGTCGTGATAGAGCTTGTCGGAGGTCTTGTGGCTATCTTCACCTTGCGTGAGCTGTCACGCCGTTCACAGGTCTTCACTGCTGCCATCACCGTGTCGGCCGCACAGGCTTTGGCCTTCGTCGCCATGCAGCTGATACATGCCTCCAGCCTTCAGGACTTTGACACACGCACGCTTTACCACTTTGTCGTGAACGCTGTGCTCCTCCTCCTGACATACCCTCTCATGTATCTTGTCGAGAAGGCGTTCGGCTTTGTGTCGTCTGTGACTCTCTTCGAGCTCTCCGATACCAATAAGGCGTTGCTGAGACGATTGTCAGAGGTGGCGCCTGGAACATTCCAGCACAGCATCACCGTGGGTAACCTTGCTGCCGAGATAGCTTCAAAGATAGGCGCCAAGTCGCTGCTTGTGCGTGTCGGAGCTTTATATCATGATATAGGAAAGATGCGCCATCCAGTCTTCTTCACAGAGAATCAGGCTGGCATAAATCCGCACAAGCGCATCTCTGAGACCGAGAGCGCACAGGTCGTCATAAGCCATGTTACGGAGGGACTCCGTATGGCAGAGAAGGAGAATCTCCCTTCTGTTATCCTCGATTTCATACGCACACACCATGGCAACGGTATGACCCGCTATTTCTATGTGCAGTATAAGAACGCCCATCCTGACGAGGATGTTGATGAGGAGCTGTTCACATATCCTGGCCCGAACCCATCAACGCCTGAGCAGGCTGTGCTCATGATGGCCGATACTGTCGAGGCTGCAAGCCGCTCGCTGACAGAATATACAGAGGAGACAATATCGGCTCTTGTGAACAAACTCATCGACCAGCAGGTGCAGGATGGTTTCTTCCACGATTGTCCTATCACTTTCCGCGATATACAGATAGCTAAGGATGTACTCATAGAGCGCCTGAAGTCTATTTATCACACTCGTATAGCATACCCTGAGTTGCATAAGAACTGATATGCGTAAGGCATGAGACAAAGGCTTTGACTGCTGTTGAAAACCTGTGTCCGGCAATAGAGAACGATGCGACCCCTGTTCCTGTTCGCGTTCATCTCTATTGCCGGACACTGTGTTTTCCCCATTATGGTCTATTTCTTGTCCTGCATGTGGTGTTTCCTGTTTTCTGCCAAGACAACTCAGCTTCTACTCCATACTCTCCACATTATTATTATCCACATCCGCATGCGGTAGTATAGACGAACTAATTGTGGGGTGGGGTTTGATACCCCAATAGAAGAAACATTGTGAATTCCAGTCCACCGGTGAATGGCACAAACTTCGTTCAGTAAATGGATTCGATGTCTTCTTATTCCAATAAGTGTAATAAAAGTGTCGTGAATTATTGCCTTAGGGAAAGGCTGTATATACTTCATCTCGTTCTTGTCAAAGCCAATGCTGAATCCGTAATAGCCAACGTGTTTCAGCCTAAAGAATCTTTGTCTTACATACTTCACCTCTCCTGTCTTGTTCAATTCCCCGTCTCCCATGTCGAACGCTGCTGCCACGACACCACCGCCGTTCTCTCTCAGCACGCTTACCGAACGGTCTATCTTCCATGGATACCACACATCATCTTGGTCTGACAAGAATATATATTCGCCGCGGGCATGGGCTATGGCGTTGCCGAAGTTTGCGGCGCATGCGAAAACGCTGTTGTAGTATCTGTATCTCTTCGTGTTTTTATGGCTGACAACCCTTATTCTGCTGTCATGATAACTCTCTATGATTCTCAGCGTGTTATCAGTAGAGTTGTCATCGGATATCACCAGCTCCAGCTCGAGGTCGCTGTTCTCCTTGAATTCTTGGTTAAGGATTGAGTCTATCTGCTCGCGTAAATATCTCTCGCCATTATATGTGGCCATGCAGACAGAAATAAGTGTACGTTCTACCCCCCCCTATTTCTGGAGATAAGGGTTGGCATTTGTGTGCTCATGATGCTTTCTCCCGTTGTTCTGTTTTTTGTTATCGTGAATGGTGTTCCCCTGCCAGCTGACGCTGACAGGCGGTGATGGTTATATGTGGCGATGCTGGCAGACGGGGCGTACTGTGCCTGCCGTGTGCCAGCATCTTTCGTGTGGTGTCATCTTCTCAGGGCGAGGTTGTAGTTATAATAAGCCCTGTTCCCCGTTATGTCCTCTATGACCTTTATGAATGGTGGCATGACTATGTCATCACGTGATGACACTCCCTTGGCCTCAAGAACCATCAGTCCTTCATGGGGCGAGGTGTATGTGTCAAGCTCGTAGAAGTGTCCCTGCCATATGAAGCTGCGCCTCTCCTTGTTTATTGTCTGCCTGTAAGGGTCGGCCTGTTGCATCAGTGATTCGTAGACCTGGTTTGTCACCTGTCGCTCGGTTATGATACGTTTCCTGTCAGACAGTGTGCGCGTTGTTGTCAGTATGTTCAGCGTCTGCCCGTATATGCGGCGTCTGCGCAGGCGTACCTCACAGTCTGGGTCTGCCACGAGGTATGTCTGTGTTATCTCGCTCTCTGTCGCGTCGGGTATCTCGCCTGTTGTCTCGACGATGAACTTGAATTCCTCTGTGACAGGCAGAGGCAACTCGAGAGTCTGGGATATCTCTTTGAGCACGCGGTTCAGCTTACAGTCAAAGTCGAAGGCGTTGTCTATGACGCGGAAATGCGGGTGGTTGGCCCATGCCTCAAGCACTTTCCTGTCGAGGCAGCGTGCTATCTTCAGTCCCTCCTCGTTGGCCTGTTCGTATCTTTGCGCGTTGTTGGCTGTCGTGTAGAACTGTTCCGCGCCGTCGGCTGCTGTGACCAGATGCAGCACAGCGTCATACCGCTTGCAGAGCTCCTCGCTTGTGTATCCCACCCGGCTTGTCAGCTCCTGCCACATCTCTGGCGATATGTATGCAGAGATGTCCATTGTTCCGCGGTCGCAGATGACGACGCATGGCTGGTCTTTCTTCACAGTCTCTGCCAGACGCATGATACTGTCCTCAAGAGCCAGCTGTGTCTGCAGGATAACCAGTTCTCCCTCATAGTAGAAGTCCTTGTTGTCGGTGAGGTAGCTCCATCCTGACTGTGTTATCATTGTCGGCACCTCGGGGACAGTGAATACCTTGTAACCGAGGTTTGAGAAATACTCTGTCACACGTACAAGGGCTGTTGTCTTTCCCGCACAAGGGCCTCCTGTCAGTACAATGCGTTTTATAGGGTTCATCTTGCTGTTGTTATGTGTTTTGTTGCAATTGTTATTATACGCTGTTGGGGCTGCCGTTCTCTCTTTATGCCACAAGAGGCAGTCTTGCAGGCATGTCATTTGCCTCCTGTCCCTCCACGAGCCTCATGTTTTTCCTGTGGCATGGCATGTTTTTGCATGCCTTGATTCCGCCACAGGTTTTCTTATGCGATGCGGAGCGTTCGTGCCATTATTCCATATTGCTCACTTGTCAGCTTCCTCCTCGTTCTGCTTCTGCCGTTTATGGATATATTTTATCTCGGCACAGAGGACATCGAACTTTGTCTGTAGCGAGTCCCTGTGCATGCGCTTCCGTGTCAGGGCGGTCAGTTCCTCAGCCGTTGCCATGCCAGCTGCTTTCTTCGCTTCCACGTCTTGCTTCATCTTCTCATACCGCGCTGATTCGTCGAGCAGGGCCTTGTCGACAGCCTCAAGCTCTTTCTGCGCTTTCCTTAGCGATGCTTTCTGGAACAGCGTGAGACATTCCTTGCGCTCTTTCACGGCTTTCGGGTAGCGCGAGCGCAGGGTGTCTATGTTTGCGAGACACGATGAGTCGCGTCCCTCGTCATAGTCGTCACGGATTTGTGTCATGAGCAGAAGCAGAGCCTTCTTGTCCTTTTGCTCCTGGGTCTCACATGAAGACAAGCCGAGTATGAGGAGCATGATTATGGTGATGTATTTCATAGTCTGTATATCTTTTTTGTATTCCGCTGACGGGCACAGTGGAAATAATGCGGCTGCAAATATACAACATTAATGTCACATATACAAGGTTTGGCGATGGTTAATGAATAGTCTTGTGCAGATTTTTATTGTGTCTCATGGTGTGTGTGCCAGTTCTTCGGGAGGTGCGATGCCCTATTCCCATCTGCCATCTGACAGGCAGCAGATGGGAATACTGGCAGGCTATGCTTGGGCGGATGGCTCAGATAGGTCTGCATGCCTCTCTGAGCCAATCACGGTCAGCCTCGTCGGACAGTGCCGGCGAGATTTTCTCATAGACATACTGGTGGTACCAGTTAAGCCATTCGCGCTCCTCATCGGTAAGCATGTCTACGATGATAGGCTCCGTGTCGATAGGGCAGAGTGTCAGCGGCTCAAACTCAAGGAACCGTGGTGTCGGCGACAATTCGCGTCCCGCCCTCTCCAGGACAGTCTTGTAGAGTCGTGCAAGTAGTGTGTTCTCTATGCGTACACCGAAGCGTCCCTCAAGATATACGCCGGGCTCGTCGGTCACGGTCATTCCCTCGACTATTGGCGCCGGCTTGTGTTCCATGCGTATCTGGTGTGGCCCCTCGTGCACATTCAGGTATGACCCCACACCGTGTCCTGTGCCGTGGAGATAGTTGTAGCCATATCTCCACATGTCGTGGCGCGCCATGATGTCAAGCTGTGTGCCCGAGGCGCCTTCGGGGAATTTTATCCTCTCTATCCCTATGTGGCCTTTCAGGACGAGTGTGTAGACGAGCCGTTCCTCCTCTGTTAATGCTCCGAGTGGTATTGTGCGTGTGATGTCTGTTGTGCCGTCGGCATATTGTCCTCCGCTGTCTATAAGCACCAGGCCTCGTGCCATGAGCGGCGCGTCGGTCTCCTCTGTTGCCTCGTAGTGGACTATCGCTCCGTGTGGGCCGTATCCGACAATGGTGTCGAACGATATTCCGCGGAATAGCTCCTGCTCTCCACGCAGAGCTGTCAGGCGGCGGTCGGCCTCCATCTCTGTCACTGTCGTTCCGTCTATCACTATAGGTGTGTCCGCTCCATTCTTTGCAAAGTGGCGTGCCGCACCCTCTTTCAGCCAGCGTGTGAAGCGTACCAGCGCCACACCATCCCTCAACATAGCGCGCCGGTAGCCCTCCTGCTCCGCTACGGTCTTTATGGCCTTCATCCTCGGGATGGGCGATTGGGAGCATACTATGCGGCATTTCACCTTTTTATATAGCGTGTGTGATGTCTCGTTCGCATCGAGCAAGATATTATAATCGGGATAAGCAGCCAGCCCTCGGGTGATACTCTTGTATTCATCGACACTGACACCCTCGCCTTTCAGATACTCACGCACGCTGGCTGTTATCTTGCGTGAGTCGGTGTATAAGGTCGCTGTTTCTGTCGATATGAGCAGATAGCTGACAGCAACGGGATTGCAGTGGACATCATTGCCGCGTATGTTCAGGGTCCATGCGATATCGTCGAGGGCAGAGACAAGCATGCCGTCGGCATGCACGCGTCTGAGCTCACGCCGTATCATAGCCAGTTTCTCATGCGCTGTCGTGCCACAATACTCCAATGGCTGTATGACGACAGGCTCAAGCGGAATATCCGGCCTGTCGGTCCATATCTTGTCCAGAGGGTCGAGATTTGTCCTCAATGTTAGTCCGCCAGAGGCTCTTAGGTCAGCTATAAGTCCTTGTGTCTCAGCCTCTGAGCATACCATACCGTCTATGCCCACCTCTTTCGTGCCGGTCTCGGCCAGCTGTCTTCCTATCCATTCTGCTATAGTCGGCGTGCCCTCCATCTTCATCTTCATAAGCACGAACTCTGTTCCTGCCAGCTGCTCTGCTGCTGCGATGAAGTATCTGGAGTCTGTCCACAATGCCGCCCCCGTCATTGTCACCACAGCGGTGCCTGCCGAGCCGTTGAATCCACTTATCCACTCGCGTCCCTTCCAGTGTTCAGGGACATACTCACCGTTATGCGGGTCAGTGCTTGGGAATATGAAAGCGCCGAGATGTTCTCTGCGCATGATGTCGCGCAGCGACTTGAGTCTTTTTCCTATCATGATTCAGATGTTGATGGTTAACAGCCTGTGTGATACGTTCGGGCAGATATGTATAATTATGACATCGGATGGCTTAACATTCTGTGAGACAGTGTATTCGTGGTGTTCCGTCCGTTTCTTCTGTCCTCTGGCGTATCTAAAAGCTAACAAAATATCCACGACAAAATTAGCAAAAAATGTTAGAATAATGCACATTATTCTTAAAAACCTTTGGGGGATGATATTTTTTTTGTAATTTTGCGTCATCGTTAAACAATTTAAATAATATACACAATGGCTTTTCTTACAGAAGATAAACTCGTTATCGTAGGTGCCGGTGGTGCTATCGGCTCTACAATGGTGCAGACAGCTCTCACTATGAAGCTCACACCAAATGTATGTCTCTATGATGTTTACGCTCCAGGCATGGAGGGCGTTATGGAGGAGATGTTCCACTGTGGCTATGATGGCGTGAACCTTACAGCTACTACCGATGTTGCAGAGGCATTCAAGGATGCAAAGTATATCATATCATCAGGTGGCGCTCCACGTAAGGCTGGCATGACCCGTGAGGACCTTCTCGCAGGCAACTGTAAGATTGCTGAGGAGCTCGGCAAGAACATCAAGCAGTACTGCCCGGACGTTAAGCACGTTGTTGTCATATTCAACCCTGCCGACCTTACCGGTCTTGTTACACTCCTCTACTCTGGTCTGAAACCATCACAGGTGACAACTCTTGCAGCTCTCGACTCTACACGTCTCCGCAGCGAGCTGACAAAGAAGTTCGGCGTCAAGAGCGATGAGATTACAGGTTGCCGCACATATGGTGGTCACGGTGAGGCTATGGCTGTCTTCGGAAGCAAGGTGAAGGTGGCTGGCAAGGCTCTCAGCGACCTCATCGGCACTCCTGAGTTCACACAGGAGGAGTGGGAGACACTGCGTCACGATGTCGTTCAGGGCGGTGCGAAGATTATCCAGCTCCGCGGACGCAGCTCTTGGCAGAGCCCTGCTTACTGCTCTGTAGAGATGGTACGCTCTGTCATGGGCGGTGAGAAGTTCCAGTGGCCTGCAGGCACATACGTGTCAAACGACAAGTATGACCATATCATGATGGCTATGGACACCACTCTCGACGAGAATGGATGCACATACAAGATGCCAGAGGGAACACCTGAGGAGATGGCTGCTCTCGACGCAAGCTACGCTCACCTCTGCAAGATGCGCGATGAGCTCGTGACGCTCAATATCGTTCCTCCAACATCTGAGTGGAAGACAATCAACCCTAACCTCTAATATATTAATGAGATGAGGGGATGGTTGAGACAGGAAAAGGCAATTTTCTCTCTCGTACCAACCCTATGGTTGGTCAATAATTCTCTCTATAAAACGATTGGCCTAGTATAAGGTCAATTAATATTACTCTCTCTTTCAACGGGCGACAAGTTGTGAAACTTGCCGCCCGTTATTGTGTTACCTAACGTTCCTCACCTTAAAGCTTTACCTGCCAAGAATATCAGAATATTATACATAAACGAAGCGGCACCGCCTCGCATGGCAGTGCCGCTTAATAGAAATTGTGTGGTTGAATATGGTTGGATGAATAATGTCCTGTCCCTTTGCCGGCGACTTCTGCGCTGGCGTCAGCCCTGTTCTGGGCTATGTGGGGCTTGCTCCCCGCGGTATCAGAATGTGAAGTCCGCTCCGATACCTATCACACGGTTTGAACGTGTGAAAGTGTCTGACATTCCTGTGCCGCTGATTTTGTTGTAGTCGTCATAGAATGTCTCGAAGTAGGCGGCGTTAATCTTGATGTTCTCAGCCACGTTCACACCGATGCCGAAGCCTGCGGTCCATGAGTTGACAGTGAACGAGATATCGTTCATGCCTGCGTCCTTGTTGCCGTAGATGGTGCGCTGTCCGCCTGCGCTGACCTCGATATATTTGTTGATGTTCCACTCCGCACCGAAGAGATACTCGTTCGTGTCTGTCTGGAAGTCCTTCATGTACTGCTTTGTATCTGTGTCGAAGTAGTGGTGGTAGCCAGCCATTACCCTTACAGATGGCAGGATGGAATACTGCGCTCCGACAGTGATCAGGGCTGGTGAGTCCTCTGCCACTTTCTTTCCGTCGCCGAACTTGCTGAGCATCTCTATGTTCTCAGCGCTGAGGCTGTTGGCGGCCTTGTTCTTCAGGCGCATACGTGTCTTGAACTCATACTTGAGGCCGAGGTTGAGGTTGCCCACCTTGTAGTCTACGCCAATGATAGGAGCCACACCCCAGCCTGTCTGGTCACAGTTGAGCTCGATATCCTGTGTCGCTGTGCCGAGCATTGTTGCGCCCTGGGCTGCGGCTATGAGCTGCTGGGCTTCTGTCTCTTTGCCCATTGCCTCCATCATGCCGGCATACTGGTTGAGCGATGCTGCAAGCTCTGTGAAGTGCTGTGGGGCGTTCACCATCTGCGACACGCCGTTCTCTATGTGCTCAACATTGATGTTCTTGACATATCCGTAGTAGTTGGAGTTGCCATAGAGCATGCGCAGGCCACCATATACGGCGAGGTTGTCTGTCAGACGGTATGCAGCGCCGAATGTGAAGCCGAAGTAGTACTGACGGCCACGCATGTATGAGTCGTAGGCGTAGCCGTTGCCCATCTGGTGTGAGCTCATGCCTGGTATGCCTGCTGCCGCAAGCTTCTGGTAGAGCCCGTTTACTGTTGCGACATTCTGACCTATCATGCCGCTGACAACTTTCTCGAACGAGCCGAGACCGTCGGCGAACTCACACTTGCCGCCGCCACCTGTTATGCCGAAATTGAACTGGAAGCTCCAGCGGTTCTTGTTGTAGGCTGCCTGGATGGATGGGAGGACGGGGACGTCGGCTGTGCCCTTGAAGTGATGGGTTGTTGAGCCGGGATTGTTGGCGTTGAAGATAAAGAGTGGGAACTCTGTGTCTATGGTACGTGTCTGGTGAGCGTTCTGGATATTCAGTGAAAGGTGGAATCCGTCTCTCAGGAATGCTACACCTGCTGGGTTGGAGTATACGCCGTCTATGCCTATCGCACCGTCACGTGCGGGGTTGCGCAAGAATGCGATGTTCTGGTTGGTGTTTGTCAGCAGACCGCCTGCTGTCGCTGTGCTGAAGCTCGCTGTCGTCATGAGGGCGAGAAGAGCAATCTTTAGTCTGTTCATCTTCAAGTTTACGTGTGATATATTATATATAATGTGTAATGCTTTTTTCTATCTCTTTCCCCGCAACATAGCCTCGCCCGTATCGTGCTTCCGGCTATACTCCAGGGTTCTTTTCCTGGCATATCGCATCGGCTGCCTGGGAGAGGCAGAATATGATGCCCAATGCTTAAAAATTAAATAAAATATTAACTTTCGTGAAATATTTTCGTTGCAAAATTACTTAAATTATTCCAAAACACCCTGTTTGCGTACACGTGATTATATAATTTTAACAAACAATAGCCTGATTATTGATATATGATATGAAAACAGGCATCTGCTGTTAGTTGCAGATGCCTATCCTGATATGACGTTGTCAGGTAAACATGCAAAAGGCATTGGCATGGTGGTCCTTGGCGTCGGTTGCTAACAGTCTCGCCCCTCTGTGGCTCTTGGACACGCTCTTAGCCATTGTTTCTTCTATTGCAACATCGTTTACCTAATATACCTATAGCTTCTCACCCTAAGGTATTATTGGCCTGTTATACTTATATATACTGAATGAGACCGTAAAGACTGAGTCTTTACATTGTAATTACTCAGTCTTTACGGTCTCATTCAGTGCCTTTGGTGATGGCGGCGGATTCTCTTGGTTATTCTGCCCGGTATTTATCGGCAGATAGGGTAGGGCAGATGGTGGTGCGGAGGACTGGCGGATTTCCCGGGATTTGCCGTGATGGGCAACGCCTGTCTGTGCTGTGGCCACGGGTGTCGGTCTGTGCCGTGGCTACGAGTGATGACCGTTAGTCGGGACAGTGCCAGCCGCTAATACCGCATGGTCTCAGCGCTGGCTGTTCTCCTCCTTGTCTGCCTCGATGTATATACGGCTGTACTCGACATAGTGGCTGGCATAGCTCTCGGCCTGGTTCGGGCGTGTCTTCTTCACGAACTTCGCCGGCACGCCGGCCCATATCTCATGGTCGCCAATCTGTGTCCCTCCCAGCACGAGCGCGCCGGCTGCCACCACAGCGCCCTCACCTACAACAGCCTTGTCGAGCACCGTGGCCCCCATGCCTATCAGTGCGCCACGCCGTATGTGGCAGGCGTGGAGAGTGGCGTTGTGGCCGACAGTGACATCGTCCTCAAGCAGCAAGTCGTTGCCATTGATGAACTCTTCTGACGGACGCTCCTTGCCCCCGAAATTCGTCACATGGAGGCATGAACCGTCCTGCACATTGCAGCGGTCGCCAAGTGTGATGCGTGCGACATCGCCACGCACCACCGCGTTGAACCATATTGAACACTCGTCGCCCATGCGGACATCGCCCACGATAGTGGCGTTCTCTGAGAAATAACAGTCGCGGCCCCACTGTGGGCTCACGCCAAGATAAGGTTTTATTAGTGCCATGATATAAATGTTATAGCCTCCCGGCAGATTCCAGTACCATGGGTATGATACCTCCTGAGGCTTGCCGGATGGCAAAGTTACGCATTTTTATTGACAATATGCCGTCTCACGGCCGATATTTCATCCCGCCCCGGCATATTTGCCCGATTCTGCCATGACATTCTCGGCGATGCCCGGTAAATCTGCCGTACCCAGATAATCATGCTATTACTGTCCGTGTAAGGGATTTCTACCTTGTTGTCCACAGTCTCGAAGAGACGCAACTGTTAGACCCGACGCCAATCTGAGAGCCATGAGCTTATTATTGTCCACAGTCTCGATGAAACGACTGTTAGCCCCGACGCCAGGCTGAGAGTGATTACCTCACCTTGCTTTCAGTCGTCGGCTTCGCCTTCTCCCTCACTTCAGGTGGGCTTGACTGTTGTCTTCCTCCTTCGCACCTCGGCAATCCTTAGCGACGAGTATCTGGCAGATGAGTTGATGATGGAATACAATGGGCAGGTGTAAGTCAGGGATGGTTGTCGTCAACTTCTACTCATTGCAATATGAGGAAAATCCAAAGGGAGAATTTTATCCCGACAGAATCGAACACATTAATCTACATCGCTTCTGCCCCTTTTGGCGGCGTGCTCGAACGCTGGACAACCTACAGTCCTCTTGCGATTAAACATGTCAATAGACCCATAAGTAGTTAAAATATTTAAAATATTGCCCGCTCCTCTTGCAATAATATCATTTATAATATAAAAAATATGTAACTTTGCATCCGCTTTATGCACCACGGAGAATACTGTGGTGCATGAACATTGTTGTATAACATTATTAATAATAAAAACAAAACAAAGAAAAAATTATGATTATCGTACCAGTAAAAGAGGGCGAGAACATTGAGAAGGCTCTTAAGAAGTTCAAGAGAAAGTTTGAGAAGACAGGTGTTGTAAAGGAACTCCGCGCACGTCAGCAGTTCGACAAGCCTTCTGTCCTTAAGCGTCTCAAGATGGAGCACGCCATCTATGTACAGAAACTCCGCCAGACAGAGGAATAATACCAGTCTGTAATACGGAGCATGCGATAATTTAAATTATTGCTAAAAAAGAAGCTGAAAATTTGGTGGTCTCGAAATAATTTCGTAATTTCGTCTTCGAAACCAATCAACAGCAAGAAAGTGGATATTAAGGAAAAGTTCCTACAACATATCAGCGTCGAGAGGCGACTCTCAGAGAAGACCGTCGAGGCATACGGCATATCGCTGAGACTGTTTGAGCAATTCCTCAACACACTGCCCGAAACCAGGACCCTGGAAGAGGCCGACAGTGACAATATCCGCGACTGGTTAGAGCAGCTGATGGAACGGAAACGTTCCGCAGCATACGTCAACAGGTCGCTTGCGGCCTTGCACACCTTCTATCGCTACTGTCTCGTGACAGGAACAGTCAATGTCGACCCGGCCCATAACGTCGCCGGGCCAAAGAAAGACAAACGCCTGCCACACTTCCTCAGAGACAAGGAAATGGACAGGATGATGGAAATCCTCGACAACAGAGAGGGAGACTTGGATAATATGCGCGCACGCACTATTATATATATGTTCTACCTCACTGGACTGAGAGCTGCCGAGCTCTTGTCGCTCGACGACAATATGGTGGATTTCTCACGCATGGAGATAAAGGTGACAGGAAAGCGCAACAAGCAGAGGCTCGTGCCATTCGGGAAAGAGCTGCGCGACATCGTCAGACAGTACATCTCAGTCAGGGATGAGAACGTCACAAGACAAGACAACGCACTCTTCGTCGACAACAATGGCAAGAGGATGACCTACAACAAGGTGCGGACGCTCGTGAGGGAGAACCTACAGCTCGTCTCGAACATGCAAAAGCTGACACCCCACGTCCTCAGGCATACCTTCGCGACGACAATGCTCAACCATGAAGCCAATCTCGAGAGCATAAAGAAGCTGCTGGGACACCAGAGCCTCGACACTACCGAGATATACACCCATACCACTTTCGAGCAGTTGAGACGGATATATAACGAAGCCCACCCCCACAAGTGAGATACCCGGATGGGGAGAACGGTGGATATGACACCGTGCTGTGGGGGAGTAGGGAATGTCAAACCTATTAATACTTTGACTATGGAAATTACAATCAATGCCATCCACTTCGATGCCACACAAAAGTTGCAGGACTTTATCGAGAAGAAAGTCCTCAAGTTACAAAAATCCTGCGAGGATATAAAGAAAGTAGAGGTGAAACTGACAGTAGTCAAACCCGCCACAGCTCTCAACAAACAAGCATCGCTGTCACTGAACATGGCAGGCACACCCATCTACGTTGAGAAAACATGCGACACATTCGAGGAGGCAATAGATCTCGCAGTGGACGCTGTAAAGGTGAAAATGACGAAAATTAAAGAAAAATCAAGAATTCACTAAAAAAACTCCCGAAAAATTTTGGTAGTTCAAAAAAAAGCAGTACCTTTGCACCCGCTTAGAAAAACAAAGCACACCGCAAGCCTAACGGCTGCAAAGGACTCGCCTCTTTAGCTCAGTTGGCCAGAGCACGTGATTTGTAATCTCGGGGTCGTTGGTTCGAATCCGACAAGAGGCTCAAAAGAAATCAGGGTGGTTACCAGAGTGGCCAAATGGGGCAGACTGTAAATCTGCTGGTTTTTACCTTCGGTGGTTCGAATCCATCACCACCCACTCGAAACAAACGCGGGACAAAGGGTAATCTTATCCTGCGTTTTTTTTCACTAACATCACTTGCTATAAAAGACTAAAAAACGCTTTTTAGTCGATTGGCAAAGTATTTGCGGAAATAGCTCAGTTGATAGAGCACTAGCCTTCCAAGCTGGGGGTCGC
>OBLI01000149.1_pt1 | contig 74733 bp, 88 predicted proteins | sample 1519701 | NCBI WGS metagenome assembly OBLI01 (sample SAMEA3663005, study PRJEB22513) | pig gut metagenome | biome: pig gut; feature: pig-associated habitat; material: faeces | place: France | collected 2012
GCCGCCTTCTTTAAAGAGCGAAGCCCCGAGGATAGAAATATTCTCGGGGCTTTTTTTATTATAATATCATCTAACTTTTCTAATTTTACTTAATTTATTGCTAATTATAGTTGTAAAAAGTTAAATCTTTGTGATAATTGGCCGAATAATACTGTATATGTTGGCTATTTCAAAAATATTTCGTACCTTTGCACCCCAAAAGGTCCAATATGGACTTATGTTAACATAGAAAATTTACAAAATATATAATAATTTAAAAAGAAAACAACAATGCCTACAATTCAACAATTGGTAAGAAAAGGCAGAAAGGTGCTCGTGGACAAGAGCAAGTCACCTGCTTTGGATTCATGTCCTCAGCGTCGTGGTGTTTGCGTTCGCGTTTACACAACAACACCTAAGAAGCCTAATTCGGCAATGCGTAAAGTTGCCCGTGTGCGTCTGACAAATCAGAAAGAGGTTAACTCTTACATCCCCGGAGAGGGACACAACTTGCAGGAGCACTCAATCGTGTTAGTTCGTGGTGGTCGTGTTAAGGACCTCCCTGGTGTACGTTATCACATTGTACGTGGTACTCTTGATACCGCTGGTGTTGCCAATCGTACACAGCGTCGTTCAAAGTATGGCGCAAAGCGTCCAAAGGCTAAGAAGTAATAACCGGAGAAGGTTACAAGCCTAAGGGACAATAGTTATTTATTAATTTAGTTTTGCTGGAGAGATTGTTATATTAAAAGGTTGAGTAAATGTGCAGGAGTGTACGTTGAAGAACAAATAAAGAACAGCCCCAGTTAAATTCATCATTAAAAACAAAAATGAGAAAAGCAAAACCAAAGAAGAGGGTTATCCTGCCGGATCCCGTCTTTAATGACCAGAAGGTCTCAAAGTTCGTTAATCATCTCATGTATGACGGCAAAAAGTCGATTTCATATGAGATTTTCTACAATGCCCTTGACACAGTTAAGGCTAAGATGAGCAATGAAGAGAAGTCTGCCCTCGAAATCTGGAAGACTGCTCTTGACAACATCACTCCTCAGGTTGAGGTAAAGAGCCGCCGTATTGGTGGTGCTACTTTCCAGGTGCCGACTGAAATTCGTCCTGACCGTAAGGAGAGTATTTCAATGAAGAACATGATCAGTTTTGCACGCAAGCGTTCTGGCAAGTCTATGTCAGATAAGTTGGCTGCAGAGATTATGGATGCTTTCAATAACCAGGGTGGCGCATTCAAGCGTAAGGAGGATATGCACCGTATGGCCGAGGCTAACCGCGCATTTGCTCACTTTAGATTCTAATTTAACAAAAAAGGAAAAAGAAAATGGCAAACCGCGATTTACATTTGACTCGTAATATCGGTATTATGGCTCACATTGATGCCGGTAAGACTACAACATCTGAGCGTATCTTGTTCTATACAGGTAAGACTCACAAAATCGGTGAGGTTCATGATGGTGCAGCTACAATGGACTGGATGGCTCAGGAGCAGGAGCGTGGTATTACTATCACTTCTGCTGCTACTACTTGTAATTGGACCTATGAAGGTAAGCAGTTCAAGATTAACTTGATCGACACTCCGGGACACGTTGACTTTACCGCAGAGGTTGAGCGTTCCCTTCGTGTGCTTGACGGTGCCGTGGCTACATATTCAGCAGCTGACGGTGTACAGCCCCAGTCTGAGACAGTATGGCGTCAGGCTGACAAGTATAATGTACCTCGTATCGGTTATGTTAATAAGATGGACCGTTCAGGTGCTGACTTCTTTGAGACAGTTCAGCAGATGAAGGATATTCTTGGCGCTAACCCTGTTGTCCTTCAGGTGCCTATCGGTGCTGAAGAGAATTTCAAGGGTGTAGTTGACCTCATCCAGATGAAAGCCATCCTTTGGCATGATGAGACAATGGGTGCTGAGTACGATGTAGAGGAAATCCCCGCTGATCTCAAAGATGAGTGCGACGAGTGGAGAGGTAAACTTCTCGAGGCCGCTGCCGAGTATGACGAGGCCATCATGGAGAAGTACTTCGATGACCCCGATTCAATCACTGAGGCCGAAATCATCGCAGCTATCCGCAAGGGTACTGTTGCAATGGAGTGCACTCCTATGATTTGCGGTTCTTCATATAAGAACAAGGGTGTTCAGCCTCTTCTCGATTATGTATGCGCTTTCCTTCCTTCACCTCTCGACATTGAGAGCATTAAGGGTACTAACCCTGATACAGAAGAAGAAGAAACTCGTATGCCGAGCGAGTCCGATCCTACATCTGCACTTGCATTCAAGATTGCGACTGACCCCTATATGGGACGCTTGGTATTCTTCCGTGTTTACTCAGGTAAGGTAGAAGCCGGTTCATACGTCTTCAACTCTCGTTCAGGTAAGAAGGAGCGTATCAGCCGTCTGTTCCAGATGAACTCAAATAAGGAAATTCCTATGGAGTCTATCGACGCCGGTGATATCGGTGCAGGTGTTGGTTTCAAGGATATCCGTACGGGTGATACCCTCTGTGACGAGGCACATCCTATCGTGCTTGAGTCTATGTCATTCCCTGACACTGTGATTTCTATCGCAGTAGAGCCTAAGAGCCAGGCTGACATCGCCAAACTTGACAATGGTCTTGCTAAACTTGCTGAAGAGGACCCAACATTTACCGTTCGTACCGACGAGCAGAGTGGTCAGACTATTATCTCTGGTATGGGTGAGCTTCACCTTGATATCATTATCGACCGTCTGAAGCGTGAGTTCAAGGTTGAATGTAACCAGGGTAAGCCTCAGGTTAACTATAAGGAGGCTATCACCAAGACTGTTAACCTCCGTGAGGTTTATAAGAAGCAGTCCGGTGGTCGTGGTAAGTTCGCTGACATCATAGTTAACGTAGGACCTGTTGACGAGGACTTCAAGGAAGGTGGTCTGCAGTTCATCAACGAGGTTAAGGGTGGTAACGTGCCTAAGGAGTTCATTCCTTCAGTTCAGAAGGGATTTGAAAACGCGATGAAGAACGGTATCCTTGGCGGTTATCCTATGGATAGCTTGAAGGTTACACTTATCGATGGTTCATTCCACCCGGTTGACTCTGACCAGCTTTCTTTCGAGCTCGCTGCTCTCAATGCATACAAGAATGCTTGTGTTAAGGCTGGTCCTGTTTTGATGGAGCCCATTATGAAACTCGAGGTAATCACTCCTGAGGAGAACATGGGTGACGTTATAGGTGACTTGAACAAGCGCCGTGGACAGGTAGAGGGTATGGAAGAGGCTCGCAGCGGTGCCCGTGTAGTTAAGGCACAGGTTCCTCTGTCTGAGATGTTCGGTTATGTTACCGCTCTCCGTACAATTACTTCAGGACGTGCTACCAGTTCAATGGAGTACGATCATCACGCACCGCTCTCAAGTGCAATTGCTAAGGCAGTACTCGAAGAGGTTAAGGGACGTGCAGATCTCGTTTAACAAATAAAATAATGAGGAGTGTGGCGTTGCTTAGCGAATGACTCTTAAGTGACGTACCACTTCCTCACAATTATAACATTATTAAATCATTAATAAAAAAATGAGTCAGAAAATCAGAATCAAGCTGAAGTCATACGACCACACACTCGTTGACAAGTCAGCAGAAAAGATTGTGAAGGCAGTTAAGGCTACAGGTGCTATCATCAGCGGTCCTATTCCATTGCCAACACGTAAGCGTATCTACACAGTTAACCGTTCAACCTTCGTCAACAAGAAGGCTCGTGAGCAGTTCCAGCTTTCAGACTACAAGCGTCTGATTGACATCTACAGCTCAACAGCTAAGACCGTTGACGCATTGATGAAGCTTGAGCTTCCGAGCGGTGTTGAAGTAGAAATCAAAGTATAGTCTAATTTTTAATTTTAATTGAAATGCCAGGATTAATTGGAAGAAAAATCGGAATGACATCCGTTTTCAGTGCCGACGGTAAGAATGTACCGTGCACTGTTATCGAAGCTGGTCCTTGTGTTGTAACACAGGTAAAGACCGTTGATACCGACGGTTACAAGGCTCTTCAGTTGGCTTTCGGCGAGGCTAAGGAGAAAAACACTACAAAGCCTATGCAGGGAGTATTCAAGAAGGCCGGTACAACACCAAAGCGCCACTTGGCCGAGTTCAAGTTTGACGAGGAGTATAACCTCGGTGACACTATCACAGTAAACATCTTCGATGGTGCTGAGTTCGTTGACGTTGTTGGAACATCCAAAGGTAAGGGTTTCCAGGGCGTTATGAAGCGTCACGGATTCGGTGGTGTAGGTCAGAGCACTCACGGTCAGGACGACCGCGCCCGCAAGCCGGGATCTATTGGTGCATGTTCTTATCCCGCAAAGGTGTTCAAGGGAATGCGCATGGGTGGCCACATGGGTGGTGACAGAGTTACAACCCAGAACCTCAAAGTTTTAAAAGTTATACCGGAGCATAATCTCATTCTCGTAAAGGGTAGTGTTGCTGGTTGCAATGGTTCAACCGTTTTAATCAAGAAGTAAATGGAAATTAGCGTTTTAAATATCAATGGCCAGGAGACCGGAAGAAAGGTGACTCTTAACGAGGCAGTTTTCGGTATCGAACCCAATGACCACGTTCTTTATCTGGACGTTAAACAGTACCTCGCTAATCAGCGTCAGGGTACAGCAAAGGCAAAGGAGAGAAGTGAGCACGCAGGTTCTACTCGCAAGCTTGGTCGTCAGAAGGGTGGCGGCGGTGCTCGTCGCGGTGATATTAACTCACCAGTACTCGTTGGTGGTGGACGTGTTTTTGGTCCCAAGCCACGCGACTATCGCTTTAAGTTGAACAAAAAAGTAAAAGTTCTTGCTCGTAAGAGTGCATTGTCATATAAGGCTCAGGAGAATGCCATTATTGTTGTCGAAGATTTCAATATGGAGGCTCCAAAGACTAAAGATTTCGTAAAAATTTCTAAAAATCTTAAAGTTGAGGGCAAGAAATCGCTTTTTGTTTTGCCAGAAGCAAATAAAAATGTATATTTGTCAGCTCGTAACTTGCAGCGTACCAAAATTACACTTGCAGCACTGCTCAATTCGTACAATGTTTTGAATGCAGATGTACTTGTTGTAACAGAGAATTCGCTGAAGACTATCGACGGAATCTTAAATAAATAATTAGGAGACATAAGAAATGGCATTTATAATCAAACCATTGGTCACTGAGAAGATGACCAAGATTACAGACAAGTCTTCTGTGGACAAGACCTTCACACCGAAGGCTGGCAAGAACAAGGGCCAGGAGATTACAAAGGTAGCCACACCAAAGTATGGCTTTATCGTTCGTCCCGAGGCTAACAAGCTCGAGATTAAGAACGAAGTCGAGAGTCTCTACAATGTTACAGTATTAGACGTTAACACGATGCGTTATGCCGGAAAGCGCTCATCACGCTATACTAAGGCTGGCTTGATTAGAGGTCAGAAGAACGCATGGAAAAAGGCAATCGTTACTCTTAAGGAGGGCGATACTATCGATTTTTATAGCAATATTCAATAATAAGAAATGGCAGTACGTAAATTTAAGCCGGTTACACCCGGTCAAAGACACAAGATTATTGGCACGTTCGAGGAAATTACTGCATCCGTGCCAGAGAAGTCTCTCGTTTACGGTAAACGTTCTACCGGCGGTCGAAACAACACCGGTAAGATGACTGTTCGCTACATGGGCGGCGGTCACAAGAAGAAGTATCGTCTGATCGACTTCAAGCGAGAGAAAGATGGTGTTCCAGCAGTAGTGAAGACAATCGAGTATGATCCTAACCGTTCAGCTCGTATCGCTCTTCTCTTCTATGCTGATGGTGAAAAACGTTATATCATTGCTCCTAACGGACTTGAGGTGGGTGCTACTTTGATGTCTGGAGCCGACGCAGTGCCAGAGATTGGTAATGCGCTTCCGCTTGCAAACATCCCCGTAGGTACAGTTATCCACAACATTGAGCTTCGCCCTGGTCAGGGTGCTCTGCTCGTTCGTTCGGCTGGTAATTTCGCTCAGTTGACTTCTCGTGAGGGCAGCTATTGCGTAATCAAGCTCCCTTCAGGCGAGACTCGTCAGATTCTCTCTGCTTGCAAAGCTACAATCGGCAGTGTAGGTAACTCTGACCACGCTCTCGAGCAGTCTGGTAAGGCTGGACGCTCACGTTGGCTCGGTCGTCGTCCTCACAACCGTGGTGTTGTTATGAACCCGCATGATCACCCGATGGGTGGTGGTGAAGGACGTCAGTCTGGAGGTCACCCACGTTCACGTAAGGGTCTGTATGCTAAGGGTCTCAAGACTCGCGCACCAAAGAAGCTTTCTAACAAGTATATTATTGAAAGAGCAAGTAAGTAATTCAGTTAACTAAGTGTAAATTATGAGTCGTTCATTAAAAAAAGGACCGTACATTAACGTATCACTCGAGAAGAAGATTCTCGCCATGAACGAGAGCGGAAAGAAGAGTGTAGTTAAGACATGGGCTCGCGCTTCAGTGATTTCTCCTGATTTCGTAGGACACACTGTCGCAGTTCATAACGGAAATAAATTCATTCCTGTTTACGTAACTGAAAACATGGTAGGTCATAAGCTCGGCGAGTTTTCTCCGACACGTCGTTTTGGCGGCCATGCAGGTAACAAGAAGTAACAGGCAACCATCAAAAATAAAGTAAACAATAATGGGAGCAAGAAAACATATTAAGGCTGAGGAAAGAAAAGCAGCCCTTAGAACACAATATTTCGCCAAGCTCAACGGCGTTCCTTCTTCTCCGCGCAAAATGCGCTATGTCGTTGACATGGTTCGCGGTATGGAAGTAAACAGAGCACTCGGTGTTCTCCGTTTCTCCAAGAAGGCTGCTGCAGCTGACGTTGAGAAGCTTCTTCGTTCGGCTATTGCCAACTGGGAGGCCAAGAATGACCGCAAAGCCGAAGAAGGCGAACTCTACATCTCAAAGATATTTGTAGATGAAGGCGTAACAATGAAACGTATGAGACCGGCACCTCAGGGCCGTGGATATAGAATCCGTAAGCGTTCTAACCACGTAACTCTGTTTGTTGATGCTAAAACTAATGACAAATAAGAAGCAGAATGGGACAGAAAGTTAATCCAATAAGCAACCGCCTCGGTATAGTAAGGGGTTGGGATTCAAACTGGTTCGGAGGCAAGAACTTCGGTGATAATATTGTTGAGGACCAGAAAATCCGTAAGTATCTCAATGAACGCCTTGCCAAAGCAAGCGTATCAAAGATTGTCATCGAGCGTACTTTGAAATTGGTTACCATCACTATCTGCACTGCACGTCCAGGTATTGTCATTGGTAAAGGTGGACAGGATGTTGATAAACTCAAGGAAGAGCTTAAGAAGCTTTACGACAAAGAGATCCAAATCAACATCTTCGAGGTTAAGAAGCCTGAACTCGACGCAAATATCGTTGCAACTAACATTGCACGTCAGGTAGAAGGCAAGATTGCCTATCGTCGTGCTATCAAGATGGCTGTTGCAAACACTATGCGCGCTGGTGCTGAAGGTATCAAGGTTCAGATTACAGGACGTCTGAATGGTGCAGAAATGGCACGCAAGGAAATGTATAAGGAAGGTCGTACTCCTCTTCATACATTCCGCGCCGACATCGACTATTGCCATACTGAGGCTCTGACCAAGGTAGGTCTCCTCGGTATCAAAGTATGGATTTGCCGTGGTGAAGTTTACGGCAAGCGTGACCTCGCGCCTAACTTCTCACAGGAGAAGGCCAATGGACGTGGCAATGGTGGTAACGGTGGCAGAAAGTTCCGTAATAAGAAGAATAAGTAATTAAAAAGTAAGAAGCTATCATGTTACAACCTAAGAGAGTAAAATATAGAAGACCTCAAGATGGTCGCGGCAACAAAGGCAACGCCCACAGAGGTACACAGCTGGCTTTCGGTTCATTTGGAATCAAGACACTTGAGGCAAAATGGATAGACAGCCGTCAGATTGAGGCAGCTCGTGTTGCTGTCAACCGCTACATGCAGCGTGAGGGACAGGTTTGGATCCGCATTTTCCCGGACAAACCAATTACCCGCAAACCTGCTGATGTCCGAATGGGTAAAGGTAAGGGAGATCCCGCAGGATGGGTTGCTCCTGTTACTCCAGGACGTATCCTCTTTGAAGTAGAGGGAGTTTCTTTTGACATCGCTAAGGAGGCTTTGCGCCTTGCAGCTCAGAAACTGCCAGTGAAGACTAAGTTTGTTGTTAGACGTGATTACGATAAAAACGCTTAATTATGAAGATTAAAGAAGTAAGAGAACTCGAGACCAAGGATTTGGTTGAAAGAATCGATGCCGAGGTTGCAAAGTACAACCAGATGAAGTTGAACCATGCAATCACTCCAATGGAGAATCCATCTGAGATTAAGGCTACACGTCGTGACATTGCTCGCATGAAGACTGTTCTTCGCGAGAGAGAACTTAACAAATAATTAAGAAGGTCAGATGGAAACAAGAAATTTAAGAAAAACAAGACAGGGTGTCGTTATCAGCAATAAGATGGACAAGACCATCGTCATTGCTGCCAAGTTCAAGGAGATGCACCCTATTTATGGTAAGTTTGTCCAGAAGACAAAGAAGTACCATGCCCATGACGAGAAGAATGAGGCAAACGTAGGTGATACCGTAATGATCATGGAAACTCGTCCTCTGAGCAAGACAAAGAGATGGAGATTAGTTCAAATTGTTGAAAAAGCTAAGTAATTATGATACAAGCAGAATCAAGACTTACAGTATGTGATAACAGCGGTGCTCGCGAGGCCTTGTGCATTCGTGTGCTTGGCGGTACACGCCGTCGTTATGCAAGCGTGGGTGACGTGATTGTCGTTGCTGTCAAGAACGTTATTCCATCAAGTGATTTGAAGAAAGGTGCAGTGTCAAAGGCTTTGGTTGTTCGCGTGAAGAAGGAAATCCGTCGTCCCGACGGCTCTTATATCCGCTTCGACGACAATGCTTGTGTATTGCTGAACAATGCAGGCGAACTTCGTGGAAGCCGTATTTTCGGTCCGGTTGCTCGTGAATTGCGTGCCGTAAACATGAAGGTCGTGTCTCTCGCACCTGAGGTTCTTTAATATTAAAAAAGCATAAAGAAATGACAAAGTTGAAGATTAAGAAAGACGATATGGTTCTTGTTCTCGCTGGTAACAGCAAGGACAAGAAGAACCAGAATGGCAAGTATCCTGCACCTCACAAGGTGCTGAAGGTTCTTGTGAAAGAGCAGCGTGCCATTGTAGAGGGTGTCAACATGGTGTCAAAGAGCACTAAGCCTTCTGCAAAGAATCCTCAGGGTGGCATCGTTAAGCAGGAAGCGCCTATCCACATTTCTAACCTCGCCTTGGTAGATCCCAAGACAGGCGAGCCAACACGTGTGGCTATTAAGAAAACCGACGACGGCAAGAAGGTGCGCGTCGCTAAAAAGTCAGGGGAGGAAATTAAGTAATGAATACAGCACAGCTTAAGAAACAATATGCAGAGCAGATTGCTCCCGCATTGGAGAAGCAGTTCAACTACAGCTCTAAGATGCAGGTTCCTGTACTCAAGAAGATCGTAGTTAATCAGGGTCTGGGTGACGCTACTCAGGACAAGAAGATTATCGATGTTGCCATCAACGAGATTTCTGCCATTACTGGTCAGAAGGCAGTTGCCACTTATTCTCGCAAGGACATTGCAAACTTCAAGCTTCGTAAGAAGATGCCTATCGGCGTTATGGTAACACTTCGTCGTGAGCGCATGTATGAATTCCTTGAGAAGCTCGTTCGTATCGCTCTTCCCCGTATCCGCGACTTCAAGGGTATCGAGAGCAAGTTTGATGGTCGTGGCAACTATACACTCGGTGTACAGGAGCAGATCATCTTCCCTGAGATCAATATCGATTCAGTGGACCGCATCCAGGGTATGAACATTACCTTCGTTACTACTGCCAAGACTGACGAAGAGGGTTATGCTCTTCTGAAGGCTTTCGGTCTGCCGTTTAAGAACGCTAAAAACGATTAATAGATATGGCAAAAGAATCAATGAAGGCCCGCGAGGTAAAGCGCGCCAAGCTGGTTGCCCGTTACGCAGAGAAGCGTGCGGCGCTTAAGAAGATTATCGCTACAGCCGAGGATCCCGCAGAGGCTTACGAGGCAGCTCGCAAGCTCCAGAGCATCCCAAAGAACGCTAATCCTATTCGCCTGCACAACCGCTGCAAGATCACGGGTCGTCCCAGAGGATACATGCGTCAGTTTGGTCTTTCTAGAATCCAGTTCCGTGAGATGGCATCAAATGGTCTGATTCCCGGAGTAAAGAAGGCCAGCTGGTAATCTCCAGAGAGAAGATATTTTTTATTTTTTAATATTGTCGGGGTCGTCCCGATTAATTAAACAATTATTTTTATGACAGATCCAATAGCAGATTATCTGACGAGGTTGAGAAACGCAATCATGGCTCATCACCGTGTTGTTGAAGTACCAGCTTCAAACTTGAAGAAGGAAATCACAAAGATCCTCTTCGAGAAGGGATACATCCTCAACTACAAGTTTATCGAGGATGGTCCTCAGGGAACTATCAAGGTGGCTTTGAAGTGGAATCCTTCCACTAAGGAAAATGCCATCAAGTGCCTTAAGAGAGTGTCCACACCAGGTCTTCGTAAGTACACTGGTTATAAGGACATGCCGAGAGTAATTAACGGATTAGGTATTGCAATCTTATCTACATCCAAAGGTGTAATGACAGACAAAGAGGCTTCTACACTGAAAATTGGTGGTGAGGTTCTTTGCTATGTTTATTAATTTTGGGAGGATAGAATATGTCAAGAATAGGTAAATTACCAATTGCAATCCCCGCAGGTGTAACAGTAGCTCAGGGTGCTGACGGCGTCGTAACTGTCAAGGGTCCCAAGGGTGAGCTCTCGCAGAAGGTAGATTCTTCAATTATCGTCAAGATAGCTGATGGACATATAACGTTTGAGATTGACGAGAACAGTCCTGTAAACATCAAGCAGAAGCAGGCATTCCATGGTCTTTATCGTTCACTTGTAAACAATATGGTTGTTGGTGTGAGCGAGGGATACAAGAAGGTGCTCGAGCTTGTTGGTGTCGGTTATCGTGTATCTAACCAGGGCAACCTTATTGAGTTTACTCTTGGATATACACACCCGATCTTCATTCAGCTTCCAAAGGAAGTGAAGGTAGAGACTAAGTCAGAACGTAACCAGAATCCTATTATCACTCTTGAGACCTGTGACAAGGCGTTGCTCGGACTCATCTGTGCCAAGATTCGTTCTTTCCGTAAGCCGGAGCCTTACAAGGGCAAGGGTATCTTGTTCCAGGGCGAGGTTATTCGCAGAAAGTCTGGTAAGTCAGCTTCAGCTAAATAATTTTAAAAAATTAAGATTATGACAACAAAGAAAGTAGAAAGACGAATTAAGATTAAATATAGAATTCGCAAGAACGTATTCGGCACAGCCGAGCGTCCACGTATGAGCGTTTTCCGCAGCAACAAGCAGATTTACGCTCAGGTAATTAATGACCTGGAAGGCAAGACAATTGCTTCCGCTTCTTCTCTGGGTCTTGAGGCTATGCCTAAGATTCAGCAGGCCGAGAAGGTCGGTGAACTCGTTGCAAAGAAAGCTCTTGAAGCTGGCGTAACCTCTGTAGTGTTTGACCGTAACGGTTACCTCTATCATGGTCGCGTTAAGTCTTTGGCTGATGCAGCTCGTAAAGGTGGACTTAATTTTTAAACGATTATGGCAATGAACAAAGTTAGAATAAACAGTGACGTTGAGTTGAAAGACAGATTGGTTGCTATTAACCGTGTTACCAAGGTAACAAAGGGAGGTCGCACCTTTACATTCGCAGCCATTGTTGTTGTCGGTGACGGCAACGGTATCATTGGTTGGGGTCTCGGCAAGGCTGGTGAAGTTACTGCTGCTATCGCCAAGGGCGTTGAAGCTGCAAAGAAGAATCTGGTTAAGGTCCCCGTTCTCAAGGGAACTATTCCTCATGAGGTAGAAGCTCGTTTTGGTGGTGCTAAGGTGTTCCTCAAGCCTGCTGCAGCCGGTACCGGACTTGTTGCCGGTGGTGCTATGCGCGCTGTTCTTGAGAGTGTTGGTGTAAAGGATATCCTTTCTAAGTCAAAGGGTTCTTCTAACCCCCATAACCTCGTAAAGGCTACAATTGTGGCTCTGAGCGAACTTCGTGATGCATATACAATTGCCGGTACACGCGGCGTAAGTATGGACAAAGTGTTTAGAGGATAAGGAGATATAATTATGGCAACAATTAAGATCAAGCAGATTAAGAGTAAGATTGGTGCTCCTATAGACCAGAAGAGAACTCTTCAGGCTCTTGGCCTTCACAAGATTTCTCAGGTAGTCGAGAAGGAAGATAATCCCGTTATCCGCGGTATGATTCGCAAGGTTCACCACTTAGTGAATGTTATTGACTAATTTTTAGAACTTATAAAAACAGATTCGATTATGAAACTTCATACATTAAAGCCAGCCGAGGGTTCTACCCATTCACAGCGCAGAATTGGCCGTGGTCCCGGTTCGGGTCTCGGCGGTACTTCTACCCGTGGTCACAAGGGAGCCAAGGCAAGATCTGGCTATAAGAAAAAGATTGGTTTCGAAGGTGGTCAGATGCCTCTCCAGCGTCGTGTTCCGAAGTCTGGTTTCAAGAATATCAATCACAAGGAATATTTCGCAGTAAACATCTCTACTATCCAGAAGCTTGCTGAGGAGAAGAACCTCGCCAAGATCGGTATAGCAGAGTTGGTAGCAGCTGGTCTTACTAATGGCAAGGAACTTGTAAAAGTTCTCGGCAACGGTGAGCTCAAGGCTAAGGTTGACGTTGAAGCCAATGCATTCTCTAAGAGTGCAGAGGAAGCAATCAAAGCAGTAGGTGGTAACGCAACAATAATCTAAAGATAATGAAGAAGTTTATAGAGACACTAAAGAACATTTGGAAGATTGAGGATTTACGTTCACGTATTCTCATCACTCTCCTGTTCGCAGCAATTTACCGTTTCGGCTCGTTCGTTGTGCTTCCTGGTATCAACCCGGCCATGTTGGACAAACTGCAGTCGCAGACACAGGGCGGACTTATGTCGCTCCTCGATATGTTCTCTGGTGGAGCATTTTCCAATGCGTCAATCTTCGCACTTGGAATCATGCCTTACATCTCGGCTTCTATCGTTATGCAGCTTCTCGCTGTAGCTGTACCTTATTTCCAAAAGATGCAGCGCGAGGGCGAAAGCGGACGCAAAAAGATAAGCATGTACACTCGGTGGCTGACAGTGGCAATCCTGCTGTTCCAGGCCCCGAGTTACCTGCTCAACCTAAAGATGCAGGCGGCAGGTGCTCTTGCCACAGGCATCTCATGGTCTGTCTTTCTTGTTCCCGCCACCATTATCCTTGCAGCTGGAAGTATGTTCATCCTTTGGTTGGGTGAGCGCATTACAGATAAGGGTATAGGTAATGGTATCTCACTTATCATTATGCTTGGTATCATCGCACGCCTTCCCCAGGCTTTCATCCAGGAGGTTGGTTCGCGTTTCACCGCAATCACTAGTGGTGGTCTTGTGATGTTCCTCGTTGAGATTATCATTCTCTATGCAGTTGTTTGCGCATCTATTGTTTTGGTACAGGGTGTCCGCAAGATACCTGTACAGTATGCTAAGCGTTTAGTAGGCAATAAGCAGTATGGCGGTGCTCGTCAGTATATCCCACTGAAACTGTTCGCAGCCAACGTGATGCCAATCATCTTTGCTCAGGCATTGATGTTCATCCCGCTGACAATCGTTCAGTACTCTTCTCCAGAGAATTCAAGTTGGATTCTGCATTCATTGATGGATCATCGTAGTTTCCTCTACAACATCGTGTTTGCACTGCTGATTATCGCATTCACCTATTTTTATACTGCTATTACATTGAATCCTACCCAAATGGCTGAGGACATGAAACGCAATAATGGTTTTATCCCAGGAGTAAAGCCAGGCAAGGACACTGCAGAGTATATCGACACTGTCATGTCTCGCATCACTCTTCCAGGATCACTTTTCATTGCTTTCATAGCCATAATGCCGGCATTGGCAGGAACACTCAATGTACAAGATGCTTTTTCACAGTTCTTTGGAGGAACGTCACTGTTGATTCTCATTGGTGTAGTGCTTGATACCCTGCAGCAGATTGAGAGTCACCTCATGATGCGTCACTACGACGGTCTGCTTAATTCAGGTCGTATCCATGGACGCGGAGGAGTAGCGGCATATTAACATTCTGAGAAGAATGAGTATATTTCTGAAGACTGAAGATGAAATCGAGCTGATGCGCGAAGCTAATCTCCTTGTGGGAAAGACTCTCGCGCTATTGGCAAAAAATATCAAACCTGGTGTAACGACCCTCCAGTTGGATAAGTTGGCTGAGGAATTCATTAGAGATAATGGAGCAATACCAACTTTCAAGGGTTTCCCAAATCCATACGGAGGGCCGTTTCCCGCAAGTATCTGCACTTCGGTTAATGAGATTGTCGTGCATGGAGTACCAAATGCGAAGACTGTTCTCAAGGATGGAGACATTATTTCGATTGATTGCGGGACATTACTAAATGGTTATAATGGCGATTCCTGTTACACTTTTTGTGTAGGTGAGGTCAGTGATGGAGTGAAGAAACTTCTCCGCATTACCAAGGAATCTCTCTATAAGGGAATAGAAGCTGCTGTTGCAGGTAATCATATTGGTGATATAGGGTTTGTCGTGCAAAACCACTGCGAGAAGCATGGCTATGGAGTTGTCAGGGAACTGACCGGACATGGTATTGGCAAGGAAATGCACGAAGAACCAAATATTCCCAATTACGGTCGTCGCGGTAATGGAAAGATGCTTAAATCAGGAATGTGTATCGCAATAGAACCTATGATTACACTTGGCGACAGGAAGATTGGTCTAATGCCTGACAAGTGGTCAATACGCACAATCGACGGCAAACCAGCTGCTCATTTCGAGCATACAATAGCTATTAAGAATGGCAAGGCTGATATATTATCATCGTTTGAAGAAATTGAAAGTTTAGAAGGAAATATTTAGAATATGGCAAAACAATCCGCTATTGAACAGGACGGAACAATCGTAGAGTCACTCTCGAATGCAATGTTCCGCGTAGAACTGGAGAATGGAGTGCAGATCATCGCCCATATATCCGGTAAGATGAGAATGCATTATATTAAGATCCTTCCTGGTGACAAGGTGAAGGTCGAGATGAGTCCTTATGACTTGACAAAGGGAAGAATTGTATTTAGATACAAATAAAACAATAGAATAGTAATATGAAGACAAGAGCATCATTGAAGAAGCGCACCCCAGACTGCAAGATTGTACGTCGTAAGGGTCGCCTGTTCGTTATCAACAAGAAGAACCCTAAGTATAAGATGCGTCAGGGTTAATTTTTAGAGTAACACATTTTTAATTATTTATTTTTTAACAAATGGCAATAAGAATTGTTGGAGTAGATTTGCCCCAGAATAAGCGTGGCGAAATCGCATTGACTTATATTTATGGTATAGGTCGAAGTAGTTCAGCAAAGATATTGGATAAGGCAGGCGTAAGCCGCGACCTGAAAGTCAACGAGTGGACTGACGATCAGGCAGCTAAGATCCGTGAAATTATCGGCGCTGAATTCAAGGTAGAAGGTGATCTCCGTTCAGAGATCCAGTTGAATATCAAGCGACTGATGGATATTGGTTGCTATCGTGGTGTCCGTCATCGTAACGGTCTTCCTGTTCGCGGTCAGAGTACTAAGAATAATGCTCGCACCCGTAAGGGTAAGAAGAAGACTGTTGCAAATAAGAAGAAGGCCACGAAGTAATTGATAGTTAATAATTAAGGATTAAGAATTTGAATTAAATTTTCGATTATCATGGCAAAGAAAACAGTCGCTTCAAAGAAAAGAAATGTAAGAGTTGACGCAATGGGACAGCTTCATGTTCACAGCTCTTTCAATAACATCATCGTGTCTTTGGCTAACAGTGAGGGTCAGGTTATCTCTTGGTCTTCAGCCGGTAAGATGGGATTCCGTGGTTCAAAGAAAAACACTCCATATGCAGCCCAGATGGCAGCAGAGGATTGCGCTAAGGTAGCTTTTGACCTCGGTCTTCGCAAGGTAAAGGCTTATGTAAAGGGTCCGGGTAACGGACGTGAGTCTGCTATCCGTGCTATCCATGGAGCAGGAATCGAGGTTACTGAGATTATCGACGTAACACCACTTCCACACAATGGATGCCGTCCTCCGAAGAGAAGAAGAGTATAGTCAACATCAGACAATTATTTTAAGCATATATTAGAATTATGGCAAGATATATTGGACCGAAATCAAGAATTGCGCGTCGTTTTGGTGAGGCCATCTTCGGCGCAGACAAAGTTTTGTCTAGGAGAAACTTCCCTCCTGGACAGCATGGCAACAACCGTCGCAGAAAGATGTCTGAGTACGCAGTCATGCTGGCAGAGAAGCAGAAAGCCAAGTACACATATGGAGTGCTTGAGCGTCAGTTCCGTAATATGTTTGAGAAGGCTGCCAAGGCAGAGGGTATCACCGGTGAGGTGTTGCTTCAGTTGCTCGAGTGCCGTCTTGACAATGTAGTGTTCCGTTTGGGTATCGCACCTACACGTGCTGCAGCTCGTCAGCTTGTAGGTCACAAGCATATTACTGTTGACGGTCAGGTAGTCAATATTCCTTCTTACTCTGTTAAACCCGGCCAGGTTATCGCAGTGCGTGAGAAGTCTAAGTCTCTTGAGGTCATTGAGGCAGCACTTGCAGGTTTCAACCACAGCAAGTATCCTTGGATCGAGTGGGACGAGAACACCAAGAGCGGTAAATTCCTTCACCGTCCTGAGCGTGCAGACATCCCTGAAAACATTAAGGAGCAGTTAATCGTTGAGTTGTACTCTAAATAAATCATTAAATTAATGGCGATATTAGCATTTCAAAAACCTGATAAAGTCGTAATGTTGGAGGCCAATGACAAATTCGGCAAGTTTGAATTTCGTCCTCTTGAGCCTGGCTTCGGTGTTACCGTAGGTAATGCCTTGCGCCGCATTCTTCTTTCATCACTTGAGGGCTATGCTATCAACACAATCCGTATCACGGGTGTGGAGCATGAGTTCTCTTCAGTATCTGGTGTTAAAGAAGACGTTACCAACATTATCTTGAACCTGAAGCAAGTAAGGTTCAAGCAAGTAGTAGAAGAATTCGAGAACGAAAAAGTCAGCATCACCGTCGAGAATTCTACTGAGTTCAAAGCCGGTGATATCGGCAAGTATCTGACTGGATTTGAAGTGTTAAACCCAGATTTGGTGATTTGTCATTTAGATTCCAAGGCTTCAATGCAGATTGATCTTACTATTAACAAAGGTCGTGGATATGTACCGGCAGATGAAAACCGCGAGTTCTGCACAGATGTTAATGTAATACCAATCGATTCTATTTACACTCCGATTCGCAACGTGAAGTTCGCAGTCGAGCCATATCGTGTCGAGCAGAAAACTGACTATGATAAGCTTGTTCTCGAAGTCACGACGGATGGTTCCATTCATCCGAAGGATGCCCTTAAGGAGGCAGCTAAGATACTGATTTACCACTTCATGCTGTTCTCAGATGAGAAGATTACTCTTGAGAATACAGATGTAGAGGGTAACCAGGAGTTTGACGAGGAGATACTCCACATGCGCCAGTTGCTTAAGACACGTCTTGTTGACATGAACCTCAGTGTTCGTGCTCTCAACTGTTTGAAGGCTGCTGATGTAGAGACCCTCGGAGACCTTGTTCAGTATAATAAGACCGACCTCTTGAAGTTCCGTAACTTCGGTAAGAAATCGCTCACTGAGCTTGATGATTTGCTCGAGAGTCTGAATCTTTCGTTTGGAACTGACATTTCAAAGTATAAATTAGACAAGGAATAATCCTTGACATCAAAAGTAAAAAACAAAATGAGACATAATAAGAAATTCAATCATCTCGGTCGTACTGCTGACCACCGCAAGGCCATGCTTGCAAACTTGGCTATTTCGCTGATCATGCACAAAAGAATCACTACGACCGTTGCAAAGGCTAAGGCCTTGAAGACTTACGTTGAACCCCTCATCACCCGTTCTAAGGAGGATACAACCAATTCACGTCGTGTTGTTTTCCGCTATCTGCAGAACAAGGAGGCTCTTAAGGAGCTCTTCGGTGTCATCTCAACAAAGGTGGCCGATCGTCCCGGTGGTTACACTCGTATCATTAAGCTCGGATTCCGTCAGGGTGACGCTGCTCAGATGTGTTTCATCGAGCTTGTTGACTTCGACGAGAACATGGCTAAGACAGCTGCTAAGAAGAAGACTACACGTCGTTCGCGCAAGTCAAGCAAGGCAGAGGTTCCTGCAGCAGAGACTGTTGCAGAGGCACCCGCTACTGAAGCTCCTGTAGCAGAGGAAGCACCTAATGCAGAATAAATAATAGATTTGTTCTCCATATTTTTAAGAACCCCAGTCGAAGTGATTCGGTGGGGGTTCGTCCCTTTTTAAGTTGGAAATATATGTTTCCAACAAAAAGCTGGCCCATCCATCCGGATGGGCCAGCACTCTTTTTATACACTTTCAAGTATTAATAGTTCTCAGCGCAAATCTCGAAGTAGCTCTGTGGATGAGCACATACAGGGCAGATCTCAGGAGCTTTCTTTCCTACAACAACATGTCCGCAGTTACGGCACTTCCAGATTGTGTCACCCTCACGTGAGAACACGATACCTTCTTCGATGTTCTTCAGCAATTTGAGATAGCGCTCCTCGTGATGACGCTCAACCTCAGCAACACCGCGCATTCTTGCTGCAATCTCGGTGAATCCCTCTTCCTCTGCTTCCTGTGCCATACGGTCGTACATGTCTGTCCACTCATAGTTCTCACCTTCGGCAGCAGCCTTAAGGTTCTTTATGGTGTCCTGTACAGCTCCGCCCTCGAGATATTTGAACCACAACTTTGCATGTTCTTTCTCATTGTCGGCAGTCTCAGTGAATAGTGCGGCAATCTGCTCATATCCCTCTTTTTTTGCCTTAGAAGCAAAATATGTGTACTTGTTACGAGCCATTGACTCACCTGCAAATGCGTCGAGAAGATTCTTCTCAGTCTTTGTTCCTTTAAGTTCTTTCATAATGCAATATTTAAAAAATTAATGATGAATAATCTTATTTCGCTGCAAAGGTACTAATAATTTTTGAGTATTCCAAACAGAATTTCTCTATACTTTAATAGATTCTTTCTATTTTCCCTTAATTGTTGGCCATCCGTCCTCAGTCCATGTTATTTCCTTGCAAATAAGAATTGATGCTCCTTTTAGTGCTACAGAATATCCGTGGCACACGAAATAGTCTTTCCCTTGGAATGTGTATGCCGAACAGTGCCCTGCAGCCTCATACTCCTTTTTATCGCCCTCAATGACCAAAGTTCCTCCAAGGTCAGCCATATCTTTGCCGTTGCGGTCGAGATAAGGTCCTTCAATATTTCGGCTTCTTCCCGCGACAACCTTGTATGAACTGTTCATTCCCTTGCAGCAGTAGTCCCATGACACAAACAGGTAGTAATAACTGCCATGTTTAAAGATAAATGGAGCTTCTACAGGATTCTCCATTGTATCCACATACTTTCGCCTTGCGATAGTCTTCATCTTTTGGCCTTTTGCAATATGCATGGTAGTGTCTAATTTTACCAGTTGAATACCGTCCCAAAACGAACCGAAAGTAAGCCATGGTTCCCCATTGTCGTCAATCACGAAATTAGGGTCAATAGCGTTCCAATTGTCCCGTCCTTCTTTCGAACATACGATTGAGCCTTCGTCGTTCCAAATCTCACCTTCATCAAGTGATTGAGCCGAAAGCAGTCCGATTGCCGATGTGTTTTTGCCGAATGTCGAGCAACTGTAAGCCATCCACCACTTGTCTCGGTATTTGATGATGTCTGGTGCCCAAACATGCCTACTGAATCCCGGTACGGAGTCATGGGTCCATTTTGGGATTACGCTCATCACGGGGTTGACCTTGTCAGTCCATGTCTTTAAGTCTTTAGATGTAGCGTGTTGAACCCCCATACCGGTACAGAACAGATGATATGTTCCGTTCTCCCATGCCATCACGGGGTCATGCACCATTAGAGTGTCGGTAGTGAAGTCACATTGAGGCCTATGCCTCTGCGCTTGTAGTCCTGATGAAATCGCCATTAGGACAAGCATTGTAAGTTTACAGATAGGTTTCATTGTCTTAATCATTAATATAGTTAGTAATTATTTGCAATAATCATCTTAGCATTATCACCCTCTGAAGTATGAGATGCTTGTATGCACGCTTCAAGTCATCAGGTAAGAATGAGTGGTTGATAAAGTCGAGCCATTTTGGTAAGGAACGACGGAATTTCTTTGCAATATTCTCAATCACTTTTTCATTGAGTCCCGAGAGCGACATCGATTTGACAAAGTCACTCCGTCTTATCTTCCTTTTCTTCCCGTTGAGCATAAGCGCAAGTTCCTCGGGATCTTCAGGCATTATTAGCGTAGTTGCGAGAAGGTCGTATGCTGGAGTAAGTGTATATCCGTGTCCGGTGTTGTATAGCGAGAAGTTCTTCAGGTGCATGTCTGCATTGCCGGTAATCCATGAAAAAACTACCACCTCCCAGAAATTCACGAGGTCGAGTTGAGGGATCGAGGAGTATTTCTTGATATGCTTGGCAATCTGTTCATATGAGCCTTTGTATTTATATTCGGTCAATCGTTCCGTTAATTGACACATATCCTCCATTGGAATTTTATTTCCATCAGTCGTTCTGTCTATACGTCTGGTAATGTAGCATAGTTCACCGTCTGCAAACCTTATCATCCCATGTGGCACAACAGATATTTTTGCCACTTCAGCAAGGTGCATAGTGAGATCTTCGATTTCAGGCAAGCAACGATATGCATCTGTCTGTGGTTTAAGGATAAACCGTCCCCATAGTCCTACTATAGTAAAGCGATCCGGTTCGCTTTTTCCTCCGCGGTTAATGTCTAGAGACAGCTTCGCCTGCACCCCAGTCAGTGTGGTCTGGCTTCTCACCACTTGCTTTGCCAGTTCTCCTATCTCGCTTCTTACAAACGGTAGCCGTGGTGGAATCTTTGTGCCAAAGAGTTTCTTGGAGCAGGCGGGATGATAGTCCACCTGTCCTTCCTTCAGTTCCTTATAGCAATACAGACATCTTTCACACATATTACCTTTATATATTATGTGAATTATCAGGAATAATACTGACAGCCCCAATGCAGTCCTTGCAGCAAGCGAGCAGTAGCGACATACGGTCGCGCTGGTTTATCTTCCAACTGTTTTCTGCAATATTCAGTAGCCATCCCTCGGGTATGAGTCCGTCGAAGAACGGGAAGAGCACCGTATTGCGGAATTCTTCCTCTTGCAGTGGCAGTGTAAGACTTATAGCCTCGGCATTCTCTGTGTCAAGATAACTGTCGAGATACCTGAATCCGAACCCTCTCTCGTCCTCAGTCAGCACTCCCGCCAGTCTGTCATGCAGATAAACATTCGCCCTTTTCATCCCATTTTAACCCTTTAAAAATTTTATTTTTTTAATCCTTTAATTCTTCATAACCGCCCCCACTTCCTTTCCGAACAGAGCAAGCACCTGGTTGATTTTGTCCATCCTCAGTGTTTGCTTTCCCTGCTCAAGGTCGCGTACGAATCTGAGTCCCACGCCAGCCTTGGCGGCGAGGTCTTCCTGGGTTAGCGAGTGTTCTCGTCGCATCTCCTTTACGAAAGCAGACAGTTGCATATCCATATTCATTTCTTTTTATACCTTATCGGGTACAAAGATAGTGAAAGTTTATCAAACTATACCCTAAAAGGTATAAAATATATGATTATTTAACATATTATCCCCGAACGGGTATAATTTTTGCTCTTAATTATTAAATCTTAATTTGACCTTGTATCCAGTAATAGCAATGATGATGCTCATCAGCGGACTGAGGAGATTGAAGAAGCAGTAGGGCAGATAGGTGAGAGTGGCTACACCGAGCACCGTGCTCTGCGTCATACCGCATGAGTTCCACGGAATAAGCACCGATGTTACCGTCACCGAGTCCTCAGTGGCACGGCTAAGCAGCCGGCGCTCCAAGCCATTCTTGTCGTATATCTCGCGGAACACGTTTCCCGAAAGCAATATGCCCATATACTGGTCAGCCACAGTGGTGTTAAGCACCAGTCCCGTGGCTACGGTTGACGCCACAGTGGAAGTGCGACCCCGTGCAAACCGGGTGAACAGTCGGGTGATGCCAGCCGTCATGCCTCCCGCAGTCATTGTTGCCCCGAAACACATAGCACAAAGAATCAGCCATACAGTGGAGAGCATCCCCTCCATACCCCTCGTTGCCACCAGTTCGTCGAGCATAATGTCTGCGGTTTTAATCGAAGTCCCTCCATACACAGCCTGCATTGCACCGCGAAACATGTCTCCGTCGGCAATCTCAGCAATGACGTCCGGTTGGAATATCAATGCAAACACCACGCCCATCAGCGTCGATGCAAACATGGTCACAAGTGCTGGTAATTTCTTGACAATCATAACAGCAGTGGCAGCTGGCACAATTAATAGCCACATATTGATGTCATATCTCCCTAAGATAGCCTCCTGACAAGCGATCAAATGTCCCATTTCCGTTGTAGTGTGCGACCATCCCGCCACGAAGAATATCATCAATGCTATCGAGAACGAGGGAATTGTCGTAATCATCATATATCGTATGTGGGAGAATAGATTCACGTGGCATACACTTGATGCCAATACCGTAGTGTCCGAAAGTGGAGATATTTTGTCGCCGAAGTAAGAGCCACTTATTATCGCCCCCGCAATCCATCCCTCTTCAAAACCTTGGGCTTTGCCAATTCCCATCAGTGCCACACCGATGGTGGCAATAGTAGTCCACGAACTGCCCGTCATCACGCTCACTACGGCGCTTATTACACATGTGGATGCGAGGAACACACTTGGATGAATGATATCCAGACCATAATATATCATCATCGGCACCACACCGCTCACCATCCATGCCCCTCCCAATGCACCGATAAACAGCAAAATGATTAATGCCGACGACACTTGGGATATGTTTTTTGCTATTTGAGCCTCAAATTCGTGCCATTTTACCTTGCCTGCTGTAATGCCGATGATGCAGCACACTGCCGAAGCCGCCAACATCACGATTTGGCTCGGACCGCTTAGTGAGTCGCCGCCGAAGGCATGTATGGTGAACACCAGCATTGCCATTAGCAGCAACAATGGTAGCAGAGCCATCCATATAGGCAACTTCATTCGTTCGTTGTTATTGTTCTTCATCCTTATATATGGTATTAAAGGCAATCGACAATATATTTTTTGTTTTCATACGTCTATTTGAATTTATTCTGTGGTTTGCCAATCTGAGTTTACACGGTGAGGGGTAACTTTTTATATTATCAGGTGCAAAAGTACAGAATTTAAACGAAATCACCAAACAAACTGTCACTTTTTTACGTAAATATTATATAAGACGATAGTTACTCGAAGCCAGCGTTCATATAAAAAACATTAAATATCTGCCGTTTGTTTGTTTATTGCGATAATAATATTTATCTTTGCACAATAAAATAATACCGACAATGACATTACAGCAGATGGAATATATTGTGGCAGTGTATCGATTCCGCCACTTTGCCAAGGCCGCAGAGCAATGCGGTGTCACTCAACCTACCCTTAGCGCAATGATACAGAAACTTGAGGCCGAACTGGACATCAAGATTTTCGAGCGTTCCTCTCAGCAAGTCACCCCCACGGCAATAGGCAAGCTCGTTGTCGAGCAGGCATGGCGTGTCTTGGCAAGGGCACGCAAGATAAAGGATATCGTTGCCGAAGAAATGGGACAGGTGGGAGGATTATGCCGTTTAGGAGTGCTTCCTACCATAGCGCCATATTTGTTACCCCGTTTTTTCAATAAGATGACAGCCGACAATCCAGATGTGACATTTACAGTGGCAGAGATGAAAACCGCCGACTGCAAGAAGGCTCTCAGCCGCGGGGAGATTGACATTGCCATATTGGTAAGTCTTGACGATATGGAACATTATGAGCAGACACCCCTATATTACGAGCAATTCTTGGCCTATGTGTCAAAAACCGACTCTCTTTATTCCAACAAGTCAATAAAGACTTCCGACCTTAACGACGAATTCCTGTGGTTGCTCGACGAGGGACATTGCTTCCGCGACCAATTAGTCAAGTTCTGTAGCTTGAAGTCGGCACAGGCAAGCAAGAACACCTATTCCCTCGGTAGCATAGAGACATTTATGCGGATGGTGGAAGGGGGGAAGGGCATCACTTTTATTCCCGAACTGGCGTTAGATCAGCTCAGCGACAGTCAGCGTGAGTTGGTTCGCCCCTTTGCCATCCCAATTCCCACGCGCCAAGTGGTGGCATTAACCTCCAAATCATTTGTTCGCCTCAGTCAATTGCGTCTTGTTGTTGATGCTGTGCGCAAATGTGTTCCTGAGCGAATGCTCAAGATGAATAATACGGAGCAGAGAGTGTAATTATTAAAAAAACGGGGAAATGTTTTGTTATTTCCCTAAAAAATGCTACCTTTGCACCCGCATGAAGAAATATACGGATATTGTGAAGTAAATAATCTCCGCCTGCATATTATTGTCAAGCGTGAGATTATCCATTAGGTTGTTCTCCGGGGAAGTAGAGTCCTCGGGGTATATTTCTTATTATTTATAAATCAATTTTTTAACATCATGAACAACGACAATATCAATATGGCAAATGCCAACAATAATGCAGCAAATGACGAAAACGTATCGTCAATCCATGAATTTGATTTCTCGCTTATCTGCGAGTATTTCTCCAGTATCTCACGCCAAGATTATTATGGGTATGTCTTCTATGTGGTACGTCGCAGTTGATGTGAAATGATGCTCTCGGCAATTGTGTAAAAACACTACGCTGAGTTACGGAATTTTCCCAGTTAGAAAAATATTTTTTGTCAGTTAGCAAAATATTTTTCTCTAACTGGGAAAATATTTTTTGCCAACTAACCTTTTTTTCTTCTGAAATATTTGGCGGTTTCGCCATTATTTCTTAATTTTGCAGCCAATTATTATATTAGACGTCAACCTCCGTTAATGAAAGAAATCATAGTAAAGGAAGCTGATACGCGAGAGACTATGAACGATTTTGTGGCTCTGCCACGTCGTTTGTATGCCGGCAATCCGTATTATGTGCCCGATCTCGACAGCGACGTGCGCGCCACCTTTGATCCAAAGAAGAATGCCGGACTTGAATTTTCCGACATCCAACCCTTTGTGGCTTATAATTCCCGTGGAGAGTGTGTTGGCCGTATTGCCGGAATCGTCAACCGTCACGCCAACGAGACTTGGCATCTCAAAACCGTAAGATTCAGCATGATAGAGTTTATCGACGACCTGCGGGTGTCGTCGGCCCTGATAAATGCGGTGGTGGCATGGGGAGCCGAGCGTGGGATGACACAGATACAGGGGCCAATGGGTATATCCGATTTTGACAAGGAAGGCATGCTTGTCGAGGATTTTGACCAAATGAGCAGTATGATATCCATATATAATCCTCCGTACTATCCACGTCATATGGAGAGTTTGGGATTTAAGAAAGAGGTGGACTGGGTGTCATTCCAAATAGAAGTGCCGAAGGAGGTGCCCGACAAATTTGCACGTGTCACCCAGTTGGTGCAAAAACGTTTCCAACTCTCATTCCGCAAGATGTCACGCCGCGACTTGCTTAAGGGCGGATATGGCAAGCGTATTTTTCAGTTGCTCAATGAGGCTTATTCCCCGCTTTTCGGTTTTTCGCGTCTTTCCGACCGTCAGATTGATGATTTCCTCAAGCAATATGTCCCCATTGTCGATACACGTCTCATCACAGGTGTTGAAGACAGCACCGGGCGGCTCGTGGGAATTGCCATCACCACCCACAGTCTTTCCCATGCTCTCCATAAGTCGCAAGGCAAACTCCTGCCTTTCGGTTGGTATCATCTCTTGCGCTCGCTCAAGTGGAAGCATGAGGGCAAGGTTGATCTTATGTTAATAGCCGTACATCCCGACTATCAGGGAATGGGAGTGAATGCCCTTTTCTTTGCCGACCTCATACCGATATATAACGAATTGGGAATCACTTTGGCAGAGACCGGTCCGCAACTTGAAGACAATCTCAAGGAACTGTCGCAGTGGAAGACACTTGCCCCCAAGACCGTCAAACGTAGGCGTTGCTATCAGCGTGAAATCTTAATTCCAACGTAATATACCCCAAAAAATGCTAAAACATTTTGCCATGTCGCTAAATATCATTATCTTTGCCGAGAAATAGTTACCACTAATATTAAATTCAAAGAAATAATGGCAACAGTAGATGACAAGAAGATAATCTTCTCGATGGTGGGAGTGTCCAAGATAATTCCCCAAAACCAGAAACAGATATTGAAGAACATTTACCTATCGTTCTTCTATGGCGCAAAAATCGGTATAATTGGTCTCAATGGTGCCGGTAAATCGACTTTGATGAAAATCATTGCCGGCATTGAGCAACCCACTCAGGGCGAGGTGGTGTGGAGTCCTGGATATACCGTGGGCTATCTGCCTCAGGACCCACCCCTCGATGAGACAAAGACGGTGAAAGAAAATGTGCAGGAAGGAGTGAAGCAAGCCTACGACGCCCTTGCCGAATATGAGGAAATCAACCAGAAGTTTGGACTTGAGGAATACTATGGAGATCCCGACAAGATGGATCAACTGATGCAGCGCCAGGCCGAGGTGCAGGACATCATCGACGCCACCGACGCATGGAATATGGACTCCAAGCTCGACCGCGCGATGAGTGCATTGCGCTGTCCTCCAGGCGACTGGCCAGTCACCAATCTCTCTGGTGGTGAGCGTCGCCGTGTGGCTCTCTGCCGACTCCTTCTTCAGAAACCCGACGTGCTCCTTCTCGACGAGCCCACCAACCACCTCGATGCCGAGAGTATCGACTGGCTCGAGCAGCACCTGCAGCAGTATGAAGGCACTGTCATTGCCGTAACCCACGACCGTTACTTCCTCGATGACGTGAGCGAGTGGATTCTCGAACTCGACCGTGGTGAGGGTATTCCATGGAAGGGCAACTATTCATCATGGCTCGACCAGAAGACCAAGCGCATGGAACAGGAGGAGAAATCTGCCTCCAAGCATCGCAAGACTCTTGAGCGCGAGCTTGAGTGGGTGCGCATGGCTCCTAAGGCTCGTCAGGCCAAGGGTAAGGCCCGTCTTAACTCCTACGAGCAGATGCTTAATGAGGAACAGAAGCAGCGCGAGGAAAAACTCGAGATATTCATCCCCAACGGTCCGCGCCTTGGCAATAAGGTCATTGAAGCGCAACATGTACAGAAGGCCTTTGGCGACAAGGTTCTCTTCAGCGATCTCAACTTCAACTTGCCGCCTAATGGTATCGTTGGTGTGATAGGTCCCAACGGAGCCGGAAAGACAACGCTCTTCCGTCTGATTATGGGATTGGATAAAGCCGACGGAGGAACATTCGAAGTGGGAGAGACCGTCAAACTCGCCTACGTCGATCAGCAGCACAAGGACATCGACCCCAATAAGTCGGTATATGATGTTATCTCCCAAGGCAACGAGACAATCCGTATGGGCGGCCGTGATATCAATGCCCGTGCCTATATCTCCAGGTTCAATTTCTCGGGCACCGACCAGAGCAAGCTCTGCGCAGTGCTTTCAGGTGGTGAGCGCAACCGTCTGCAACTTGCCCTTGCTCTGAAGCAGGAAGGCAACGTCCTTCTACTCGACGAGCCCACCAACGATATCGATGTCAACACTTTGCGTGCCCTTGAGGAAGGTCTTGAGTCGTTTGCGGGATGTGCAGTTGTCATCAGTCACGACCGTTGGTTCCTCGACCGTATCTGCACCCACATCCTTGCCTTCGAAGGCAATGGAGATGTGTTTTATTTTGAGGGTAGCTACTCTGAATACGAAATCAACAAGGCACGTCGTCTTGGCAACGAGGACATTAAGAAAGGCCGGTATCGCAAACTCATGGAAGATTAGTCGAGGGCTGTGCCCTCGAAATTAAAATATTAAAGGATTAAAAAATTAAAGAAAGGATAAGGTTATGAAAAAGAAAATTATTGTATTGGCACTTGGTGCTATAGTAGTGTTTGGCAGTTGCGTAAGCAAGAAGGAACTTTTGGCCTGTCAGACAGAGAACAAGGAACTCGGAGAGAAGTATGTTGATGTCAAGGAGCAGTTGGCAGCTGCAAATGCACGTCTTGCCGGTTTGCAGGACCAGCTCAACCAAAAGACCACTGATATGATGCATCTGCAGACATCTCTCGACAAGAGTCTCACAAATGCATCGCAGAACAACATCAGTATCGAGAAGTTGGTTGACCAAATTAACGAGTCCAACCAGTACATACGCCATCTCGTTGAGGTAAAGAGCAAGAGCGACTCGCTTAATATGGTGCTTACCAACAATCTCACCCGCTCTCTCAGTCGCGAGGAGATGAAGGAGGTTGACGTGCAGGTGCTCAAGGGCGTTGTATATATATCACTTGCCGACAATATGCTCTATAAGAGCGGTTCTTACGAGATCAACGACCGTGCAGCCGAGACCCTCAGTAAGATAGCCAAGATTATCAAGGACTACAAGGACTATGACGTTCTCATTGAAGGCAATACCGACAATGTGCCAATCAACACGACGGCTGAGTCGATGAAAAATATCCGCAACAACTGGGACCTCAGCTGTCTGCGTGCCTCAAGCGTCGTTCAGGCTCTTCAGAACCAGTATGGCGTTGATCCCAAGCGTCTCACTGCCGGTGGTCGTGGCGAGTATAATCCCCTTGTCGCCAATGATACTGAGGTCGGTAAGCTCCGCAATCGTCGTACACAGATTATCATCACACCTAAGCTCGACCAGTTCATGGATCTTATCGACAAGGCTCCCGATGCAGAATAAATTTTATATATGAGATATCCGATTCTTTTCTTCCTTCTTGCAGTCGTTCTCTACGGCTGCAGGGAGGAGCAAAATAAAAAATATACCCAAGGAGAATACCGTCACACCGACAGTATTCTAAAGAATATGCGTAGTGTTGACACTCTCAGAATGTTTGTCAACACCTTTCATGCCTCCCGCGACACTCGTGGTGAGGTGATGGCCATGCGCGAGTTGGGTAAGCGACTTAGGGAGGAAAGTAAGTTCTCGGAAGCAATTGAAACCCACAAAAACGGACTGAAGTTAGCTGAATCAATCAAGGATACAAACAACATCATACACATCCTCAATCAGTTGGGCACCAGTTATCGCCGCATTGGTATTATGGATGAGGCAGCCTCCTATCATTACAAGGCACTTTCTTTTTGTGATGCCTATGGCGATCCGACAAGCGATAAGACATTGAAGAACCGTGTCACCTCGCTCAACGGCATTGGTAATGCCATGAAGGTGATGGGCAATGATGACGCAGCCGACAGTATATTCCGTCAGGCACTCGAAGGCGAGCGCAAGCTCGACAGCAAGCTCGGTATGGCTATCAACTATGCCAACCTTGGAACCCTCTTCGAGCGCAAGAAACAGTTTGATTCAGCCATGGTATATTACGGAGAGTCAATGCGTCTCAACACCGAGGCTAAGTCAAAACTCGGAGTGTCGCTGTGCCATACGCATTTCGGACAGGTGTATGAGAAGCGTAAGATGATAGATAGTGCCATTGTGCAATATAATCTTGCATACGATGTCATCAAGGGCGATCGCGACTTATGGCATATACTTGCCTCCACACTTGCCCTTGCGCGTGCATATATTATAAAAGGTAGTATGGACAAGGCATGGGATTTGTTGTGCGATGCTGAGAAAACCGCAGAAGAAATCAATTCCCTTCGTCATATGGCTCAAGTGAGCAAACTCAAATACCAGTGGTATGAGAAAAAAGGCGATAATGCAAAAGCGCTCGAATACTATATTCTTAACCGCAAGTTTGAGGATAGTCTGAATAATGAGGAGAACACTTCGCGCATACAGAATCTTCGAGTGGATTACGAGCGACAGTCAAAGCAGAACGAGATTAATATTCTTGAAAACGAACTCACCCGTCAGAAGCTTGAGCAGACCCGAATCCTCATTGCTGCCACCTTTGTGGTTATGGTACTGCTGGTAATTTGGATTATCACCCTTATGCGTGGCCGTCGCCAACTCAAGAAGGCTAACGATGAGATTGCTGAGGCTTATCAGCAAACCAAGAAGGCTCTTGAAGTGAAGACATCTTTTATGAAGAGTATGAAGCATGAGATACGCACCCCGCTTAACGGTATTATGGGATTCTCCCAACTTCTCTCATCAATGTACACTGCCGACGAGCAGGCTCGTCAGATGACAGATGTCATTGAAAAACAGAGTATGCTCCTCGCTAAGATTATTGACGATATTCTTGAGATAGCTGATGCTGACACAGTGAAGCCCAAAATTGAGAATTGTGCTATTGACGAAATTGTAGAATCTGCTATGGCGACCACCCGTCAGGTGGCAAATGCTTCTGTCTCATTCGATTATAAACCATTCTCCAAGGATGTGGTTGTGCCCACCGATTCTCATATTTTGCAGAAAATATTGGTGAAGATACTCGACAATGCAGCTAAATTCACCAAGCAAGGCAGCATCACCATCCTCACCCACAAGATTGAACATGGAATAAGTATCATTGTGGAGGATACAGGGCCAGGAATACCAGCCGACAAGGCAGAAACAGTATTCGAACAGTTTACCAAGCTTGATGAGTTTTCCCAAGGCACGGGAATGGGTCTCACCCTCTGCCGCACAATCATTCAGAAGTTGAATGGCCGCATATATGTAGATACGTCATATAGCGGTGGATGCCGTATGGTAATCGAGATATCAGAACAATAGGGTTTTTCCTACATTGAAATCGGGTATTTCCGATGCAAGATTACATAAAGAATGTGTAATTTTGCATCGGAAATCATTTAAAACAACATATATATGAAAAAGGTAATATTATATTCATTAGCTGGTGCAATGTTGTTCAGCAGTTGCTCCACAACAGAGTCTGGAGCATATAATGGCGCTATGTTTGGCTCTATCCTGGGTTCTGCCATAGGTGGCATCACTGGTGGTTATCGTGGTAGCGACATCGGCACCATTGTTGGAATGGCAGGAGGCGCAGCTGTCGGCGCAGCTATCGGGCAGGCTGCCGAGAAGCAGGAACAGCGCAAGTATGACGAATATATGCGGCATTGTGCCGAGAAATCCCGCAATCAAACTTATTCATCTACCGATACTTATTCTGCTGATGCCTACTCAAGGGAGGATAGCGGTTTCGACCCAAATAATGGTGGCGACGACCGTATAGTGATGGAGACAGAAGTGCCGTCTAACACCGTTTCGCTCGACGAGTTAAAGAATATGTCAGGCTTCAATGTGAATATAAACGAGAGCATTCTGTTGCGTCATGAGAATTTCACAGATGCCAACGGCGATGGTGCCATTAGTGCTGGTGAAGAATGTAAGGTGTCATTTGAGATTATGAACAACTCTGATAGTGAGATTTTCAACGTTACTCCGACAGTGATTGAGACAACGGGTAATAAGCACATACATATCTCGCCCACTGTGCGTGTAGAGAGTATCAAGCCACATATGGGTGTGCGTTATACAGCCACAATTCTTGCCGACAAACGCCTTAAAGATGGTAATGCTGTGATACGAGTAACTGTAACGCAAGGTCAAAACGACATTACGTCAATGGCAAGGGAATTCAATATCACATGTAAAAGAGAATAACTTGTCAACTTGTTAGCTTAATAAAATCATTTTCCCCATTCTGGATGTAAGGCATCGCCTCCCTGCTCGTTACGTTCAAAGTCGAGTTCGGGGAGGCCTTTCTTTTCGTTCTTTACCTTGAATGGCACAACGATATCATCTGCCACTTCCACTGTCACCATGGCAACACCCTTGGCCAATATATCAAGCTCTTTAGCTGCACGCCACGACAGGTCGATAATCCTTCCTCGTCCGTAAGGGCCGCGGTCAGTCACTTTCACCACCACCGACTTCCCGTTCTGTGGATTAGTCACCCTCAGCATTGTGCCGAAGGGGTGAGTCCTATGAGCGCAAGTCAAACTGTCATGATGTAGTCTGTCACCACTACTCGTTCTTGATCCCGTTGCCCTTTTTGAATAATATGAGGCTTTACCCCTCTGCGGTTCTTGGGCGTATGAGGAATTAGGAATTAGGAATGAGGAATGAGGGATTAGGAATACTAAGGTTAGCAGTCCTATGGTAAACTTTCGGTTTGCGCAGCAATTCCTCATTCCTAATTCCTCATTCCTAATTAAACTTATACAATTCCCTGTGCCATCATGGCATTTGCCACCTTCATGAATCCTGCGATGTTGGCACCCTTAACGTAGTTGATATATCCGTTGGGCTCCTTGCCATATTTTACGCATTGCTCATGAATATTGTGCATAATCTGGTGGAGATTCTTGTCAACCTCCTCCTCCGACCATGACAGACGGATAGCGTTCTGCGTCATTTCCAGTCCGGATGTTGCAACACCGCCCGCATTCACTGCCTTACCCGGGGCAAACAATTGTCCAGCGGCAATAAACTTGTCAACAGCCTCGGCGGTGCAACCCATATTCGACACCTCAGCCACCAAGAGTGGTTTATTGGCCAACAGTGCGTCGGCATCCTCGCCGCTCACCTCGTTTTGTGTGGCGCAAGGCAGTGCGATGTCACACTTCACCTCCCAGGGTCTCTTTCCCGGTACGAATGTTGCCTCGGGGAATTCCTCTGCGTATGGCTGGCAAACGTCATTGCCGCTGGCTCTTAGTTCGAGCATATAGTCAATCTTCTCGCCACTGATTCCCTCTGGGTCGTAGATGTAGCCGTCAGGTCCCGAGATGGTAATCACCTTGGCTCCCAACTGGGTAGCCTTGGTGGCTGCACCCCATGCCACATTGCCGAATCCGCTTATTGCCACAGTCTTGCCCTTGATGTCGAGACCATGAGTTTGCAGCATCTCATTAACGAAATAGAGTGCACCGAATCCTGTTGCCTCTGGGCGAATTTTCGATCCACCCCATTCCAGTCCCTTACCAGTCAGCACACCGCTCCACTCGTGAGTCAGTTTCTTATACATACCGAAGAGGTAACCAATCTCGCGGGCACCCACACCGATGTCACCGGCAGGCACATCCTCCGATGGACCAATCACCTTATATAATTCAGTCATAAATGCTTGGCAGAATCTCATCACCTCGTTGTCAGAGCGTCCGCGAATCGAGAAGTCCGAACCTCCCTTGCCGCCGCCCATAGGCAGTGTGGTGAGAGCATTCTTAAATGTCTGCTCAAATCCGAGGAACTTCAGTATCGACAGGTTTACCGACGGGTGGAAACGCAATCCTCCCTTATACGGACCGATAGCCGAGTTAAACTGCACGCGGTATCCAATGTTCACATGCACTTCGCCCTTGTCATCCACCCAAGGCACGCGGAACGTCAGCACGCGCTCCGGCTCCACGATACGCTCGATGATTTTGGCCTTTTCAAACTCGGGATGCTGGTTATACACATCCTTCACTGAGAGAAGCACTTCCCTCACTGCCTGTAGATACTCCAACTCGCCGGGATGCTTCTGCTCCAGCTGTTGCATTATTTTCTCAACTTCCATAGTTTTACATTTTACTTAGGTTTAACGTCTTGTCTTACAAATTGTCATTTGACGCTGCAAATATAGGAGTTTTCCATTGAACTGCCAAGTTTTTTTCGAATTATTTTCGTTTTGATAGTTACATTTTGTTAAACAAGATAATGAAGCCTATGTTTAACAATCAATGAGAAATAAAGAAAAAGAGAGAGAAAAAGTATTTTTTGCGACAAAAAGTTATTTATTTGCAAATTATTTCATAACTTTGCAACCAAATTCGTAAATTAAGAAAATAATAGAGCAACAATGACAAAACAACTAAAACCGGGTTCACTCTGCCTCCATTCAGGTTATGAACCCAAGAATGGCGAGCCAATAGAGCTCCCTATCGTACAGAGCACCACCTTCAAGTATGACAACAGCGACGAAATGGCTATGCTCTTCGACCTCAAGAAAGACGGATATTTCTACACTCGTCTTGCCAATCCCACCAGTGATGCCGTGGCACGCAAGATATGCACCCTCGAGGGTGGAGTAGGGGCTATGCTCACTTCCTCGGGTCAGGCTGCCAACTTCTATGCCGTGTTCAACATATGCGAGTCGGGCGACCATATCGTCGCTTCCACCGAGATATACGGCGGTACGTTCAATCTCTTTGGAGTGACGATGAAGAAACTCGGTATCGACTGCACCTTTGTCAATCAAGATGCCTCTGAGGAGGAAATCCAGAAGGCGTTCCGTCCCAATACCAAGGCGCTCTTCGGCGAGACTATTTCCAATCCCGGATGCAAGGTGCTCGACATCGAGAAGTTTGCCCGTATTGCCCATCGCAACGGAGTGCCCCTTATTGTTGATAACACCTTCGCCACCCCCATCAACTGCCGTCCTTTTGAGTGGGGATGCGACATCGTAACCCATTCCACCACCAAGTATATGGACGGACATGCCACCCAAGTTGGAGGTTGTGTAGTGGATAGCGGTAATTTCGACTGGCTTGCCCATGCCGACAAGTTCCCAGGACTCTGCACCCCCGACGAGTCCTACCATGGTCTCACCTATGCCAAGGCATTCGGCAAGATGGGCTACACCACCAAACTCGTCGCCCAACTCATGCGCGACCTCGGCTCCATCCCCGGTCCTCAGAATGCCTTCCTCCTCAACCTCGGTCTCGAGACCCTCGCCGTGCGTATGGAGCGCCATTGCCGCAATGCCGAGAAGGTGGCTCAGTTCCTCCACGACGACCCACGTGTAGCATGGATTGACTATCCCGGTCTTGCCGACGACAAGAGTCATGCCCTTGCCGAGAAATACCTTCCCAACGGCAGTTGCGGAGTGATGGCATTCGGTCTCAAGGGCGACCGCGAGACAGCCATCAAGTTTATGGACTCACTCGAGATGATCAATATCGTCACCCATGTGGCCGACGTGCGCACCTGTGTGCTCCATCCCGCCAGCCACACCCATCGCCAACTCTCCGAGGAACAACTCAAGGCAGCCGGCATAGCACCCGATCTCATCCGTCTTTCTGTAGGTATCGAGGATGTAGAAGACATCATTGCCGACATCCGTCAGGCTATGGACAAATGCTTTTAGGAAGTTAACTTCCCCCGCAATAATAAAAACAATAAAAAACAATGGTAAAGCACATTATTCTCTGGAAATTGAATCCAGACCTCACTGCCGAGGAAAAGGCAGAGGTGAAGAGAGGTATCAAGGCCGGTCTTGAAGGCTTGATGGGCAAGGTGCCCGGACTTCTCAGTGTTAAGGTAAATGTTGACGGTCGTCTCGACTCGTCCAATTGTGATGTAATGCTCGACTGCACCCTCGAGAGCCCCGAGGCTCTCAAGGCCTACGCCACTCATCCCGCTCATGTCGAGGTGGCCGACACCAAGGTGCGTCCCTACACCGTGCAGCGTGTATGTCTCGATTTCGAGGAGTAGAAATGCATACTAATATAATTAAGGTGGACAGGCGACTGCCCACCTTTTTTCTTGCAATTAAGAAATATTAAGTTGGAAAGTGATACAACTTATGGATTTATTTCTTATATTTGCAGCAGATTTATAACGAAAGGATTTTTACGACGAAAGGTTTTTATAACGGAAAGGATTTGTTTTATTTATTAGAAAAGGAGGATTTTTATGAAAAGAATGTTTCTTATGGCAGTATTTGCCATTGTATTGTCGTTCTCGCAGAATGCTGAGGCTTGTACCGGTATCACATTGAGAACAATCAGTGGCTCTACAGTTACAGCCCGCACCATCGAGTGGGCTGGCAATGACTTGGAGAGCAAGTATTCAATCGTGCCGCGTGGCTACTCGCAACGCTCGTTTACGCCCGACGGAAAGAAGGATGGAATGATGTTCACTGCAAAGTATGGATATGTGGGTCTTGCCGTTGAGCAGGCGGAGTTTGTGGTTGAAGGAGTCAATGAGGCAGGATTGGCTGCCGGACTATTCTATTTCCCGGGGTATGGGGAATACGAGACCTACAGTGAGGCGTACAAGGATAAGACGGTGAGCGACTTGCAGTTGGTGTCGTGGATACTGAGCAACTTCAAGTCTATCAACGAAGTGAAGGATGCTCTCTATGCAATTCATGTGGTGACAATCGACCCACGTGGTTCCACTGTACATTGGCGCATCACTGAGCCCGGAGGCCGACAAGTGGTGCTGGAGATTGTGGGCAAGCAAGTGAGATTCTACGAGAATAAGTTGGGCGTGCTCACCAACTCACCGGGATTCGATTGGCATATCACCAACCTCAACAACTACACTAATCTCTTCGCCGGTCCTATCTATACCCGCGAGGTGGGCGACTTGACACTCACGGCATTTGGTGGCGGTGGTGGACTGCATGGAATTCCTGGCGACATGACTCCTCCGTCGAGATTCGTGCGTGCTGCCTTCTTCCAAGCTACAGCCCCAAAACTCGCCACTACCGAGAAAACCGTCATGCAGGCATTTCATATCCTCAACAACTTTGACATCCCTACGGGAATACAGTTCTCCGAGGTGCAGAAGGTGCCCGACATCCCGAGTGCCACGCAATGGACGGTGGCTACCGACCTTGCCAACCGCCGTATTTACTATCGCACCATGCACAACAGTACCATCCGCTGTTTCGATCTCAAGGCAATCAATTTTGCCAAGGTGAAGTATCAGTCGGCCCCATTGGATGAGCAAAAGGTGCAACCAGTGGAGATGATAAAGGTAAAGTGAAGTGATTTTTAGAAAATTTAAACAAGAACATTTTGCGGTATTAGGATTTTTGTCTATTTTTGCACACAAAAAAGATATATTGTGATGAAAAACAGATTGTCTATTATCGCCTTTATGTTCTTGTTTGCACTGACGTTGTCGGCACAGGGCAAGGCAAAGTATGTGTTCTATTTTATCGGTGACGGTATGGGTGTTAATCAGGTGAATGCCGCCGAAACCTATTTGGGTGCATTGCAGGGGCGCATCGGTATCGAACCGCTTTGCTTTCCGTCGTTCCCGTATTCTGCATTCGTTAACACGCAGAGTGCTACCAACGGAGTGACCGACTCGGCTGCCGGAGGAACGGCTCTTGCTTGTGGACAAAAGACCAAAAATGGTACGTTGGGAATGTTGAAGGACCTGACGACATCGATAACAAGCATTGCCGACTGGGCGCGCAACTCGGGAGCTGCCGTGGGTATCACCACGAGTGTAGCCATCGACCATGCCACTCCGGCTGCCTTCTACGCTCATGTCAAGGAGCGCCACGAGCAATACACCATAGGCAAGCAACTCGTAGAGAGCGGAAACGACTTCTATGCAGGTTCGGACTTCACCATCCCCACCGACCCTGAATATCCTAATGGACCGACCCTCTATGAGGAGGCCAAAGCCAAGGGATTCACCATCGCCCGTGGCTATGCCGACTATCAGAAGAGGGCGGCAGATGCCAAGAAGATGATTCTGCTGCAGAGTGAGGAGGCAAGCAAGACCGACAGATACAGCATACCATACGCCCTCGACCGCAAGGATGGCGACCTGACCCTAACCGACATCACGCGTGCCGGCATTGACTTCCTCATGAAAAAACAGGGCGAGAAGAACGGGTTCTTCATGATGATAGAAGGCGGCAAGATCGACTGGGCTTGTCATGCCAACGACTTGGCGTTTATACCCGAACTGATTGATATGGACAATGCCGTGAGGGTGGCATACGACTTCTATAAGCAGCATCCCGACGAGACTCTCATCATCGTCACTGCCGACCATGAGACTGGCGGCATCGTGTTGTCGAGAGGACTGTATGAAATCAATCTTGCGGCAGTGGGCAACCAGCGCATCACCATCGACCGCCTCGGCAGGGAACTTCACAAGATGCATGATGTAAAGGGTAACAAATTTGCATGGAATGATGTTAAGGCTTTCCTCACAGAGAACTTCGGATTCTGGGATAAGTTGCCGCTCACCGACGAGCAGACACAACGCCTCGAGTCTGCCTTCAAGAAGATTATGGACGGAACATCCAAGGACCAGCAGACACTATATCAGAGTGACGACGAATTGGCGGCTGCCGTGCGCAACGTCATGTCGGAATGTGCCCAAGTGGGATGGCATGTCACAAGTCATAGCAACGGCTATGTGCCCTGCTTTGCCATAGGAGCCGGTGCCGACCAAATCCACGGTCGCATCGACAACACCGAGATTCCCAAGATTGTAGCCAAGGCTGCGGGATGGAAATCTCCATTCTAATGTTTTGATTATTTTTCCGCTTTTTCTTTGTGTTCTAAAATTAAAGTTGTAACCTTGCAAACGAATTCAGTATTATACGCGTATGGGAGTGTCATATAACGAGACAGAACAGTCGTTCGTGTTTGACTTTGGGCATGACGGCATTGAGGACATTGTAAGTCTTACTGGCAACGGATATCAGATAGAGGCATTCGGAAAATGCTTCTATTATGGCTATGAATTTGCTGACCACGTGACAGGAACCACACGTGGGCAATTCATCAAATACCTGAAATTCCAAAAATCGCTGCGTGAGAACCCAAATCTCACAAAGTTTATAAAAAAGGCCGTGGATAATCTTAACGCCAAGATTAATCTATATGACTACGACCTGGTTATCATGCCAGAATCATCGAGCAAGGTGAACGAGTTCATGCTCCGCTACATTTACCGCTTTGCCCAACCCATGCTCCGTGAGATTGAGTTGGTGAAGGCCTTGCCCAAGAATATCTCGTTTGACATGGACTCGTATGAGAGGCAATACCTTAATGATGTATTGGAAAACGGACGTCCGCGATATACAGAGAAACAGAAGGAGGAGGTGAGAGGCATCATCAATGGCATGATCGACCTTATTCATCAAAAGGACTATTTCACCATTGCCAAGGATGTGAAGAAAAGCCGTTTCCGTCCCTACATAATGAATTTCCTAAAATTTGCCACAGAAGCTGACGAGCAACTCTGTAGGTCTATACGCCAGCAAAACATTCTAATAGTTGATGACGTGACGACAAGCGGCTCAACCCTCAATGAGATTCTCCGCACACTCCGCATACTCAACGATGACAACCGAATCACCATATTCAGTATCATAGGAAGAAATGACCTTATGGCTGATGCGTATTAAGATAGGAGAAATAAGGGCTGCTCCAGCAATGGGGCAGCCCTTATTTGTTACTTTTCCAAAGAATGTTCATTGGATATTTACTGACTAAAGGCATCATCACCAATGTATTTCACACTCGACGGTAATTTGATATTCTTCAATGACACGCAACATGCAAAAGCATCAGCATGGATTATCTCCAAACCATCTGGCAAGACTATATTCGACAGTATTTTGCAGTGACAGAACGCTGCATTGCCAATAACCCTCAGCGTTGAAGGCAATACCACACGCTTTAGTTCAAGACACGACTCACACATGCAACCAGGAATCTCAGTTAATCCTTCGGGTAGCACAAGTTCTTCGAGCGGACATTCGATAAACGTATTGTCAACCATGTATCTTAGTGTGCTTGGGAGGTTTATCTTGCGAAGACGCTTATTATCAATCAACATAAAATTATCCTCGATAGACCTTACACCCTCTGGTATTGTATATTCCTCACAACAGAAGCGCTCATTGTCAAAATGAATGAGCGCAGTTCTGTTGTCATTATATGTAACTCCAAACTTGTCTGTCCACATAATATGTTGCTATAACTGCTGAATGAAAAAATTCTTGTCCTTACCTATCAGACGCAGGAGCTCGTCTTCAGTAAGCAGTTGGTCGTCTTCGGCGATGGTGTTCCATCTCGACGTAACCGACACTACTCTTCCGCCCCTATCAACATATACGGCAATAAACGAGAGTCCGTAATCGTCCTTGGGGAAGTTCGCTCCCATCTTGCGCTCCACCGACAAGGCATCGTCAGTCTGTATGACAAAGAGAGTCTTCCTGCCACCGTCGGTATAGAGGTCAAAGATATCCTCTCCGTAGGCTATGCACCATTCTTCTGCCAATCTGCCAAATTGAGATAATTCGGCAAAAGAGTTCACTTTACTACAAGTTCTATGTTTCTTGATCATATAATTTCTATTTTTTTATTTTGTCTATCACATCACGTAAGGTCAGCTTTGAAGGATATTTCAATACATTGTCGTATTGCTTCCTTATATCCAACCACAAGTTTACATCAGCCCTGAACGCTCTTATGCGCCATTTCTCTATATGTCCATCCTCGAAAGCCATGTCGCAGTTGTTGATTCCGCTCATCGGACTGCAAGCCCAACGGATGACAACACCCCTTAGGTTATCTTCATTGGCGTGCATTACCTCCTGAGCCTTGTCCCACCATTCAAGATAGCCGCTTAATGGCATATAATTCAAATCACAATTATTAATGCAAACGAAATTCTTGACATTTACAACACAGTCCCTCATATCCTCATGTGCGAGGATAAAATCCTTATTCTTTAGGAGCAGGAACACATTCTTGGCAAGGAGCTCGTAATCGAGTCCCTTGTTGATGACCTTCGGAGTCCTGTGCCTATTATGTCTCTTGCTACCTTTCATTGTTTTACTCCCTCATTACTCGTCCAAACTCCACAATCATATTCTTCAGCTTGAGCACTGGCTTGCCAAGCATGGTCTTCACCTCGCCATAGTCCTTCTCGCGCAACCACTCCACAACCTGATTGCGCACATCGTTGTCAAACTTCAGTTTCACCATACATGGAGCGCTCAGAACATTCGGGTTGATTACCTCGTCGCTATCCATCGGATTCTTGTCTAATATGCCAACGCAATAAGCCACCATACTACCCTCAAGTGCACCGCTGACGCCCTCGGGATTGAGCGAGAACCGCCCCTTGATAGCTTCGACAGTGTCCTTCAGGGCAAGCACCGCCTCTACCAACCCCATGTTGCCCAGTACGATGATCTCCTCGGCGATACGCTGGCGCACCGCATCGCTTACCTCCACTCCTAACTTCTTCGCTCCCCACTCTGCCTGGAACTGGAGGGATTCACACTTGGCGCGTCCTGCCATCACTTCACTCTTCTTGCTGTTTCTTTTCTTCATCCTACGTAATAATGTTTTTCGTTTAACTGTGATTTATATATACGAAAAACTATTCTTAATAAATTCCCTGTGCTCGGGCACAGGCATTTTTAAGCCCTCCAAATTAAGATTATTTATCATTTACCTATTCATAAAATACATATTTTCACAAAAATAGATGGCTAATTAATAACAAACGAATGGAAATGACATGTATCTTGCATGGCTGCATTAGAGAATAATATTCCATCCTCCTTAGTGATACCATTAGCCATATGGGTATGTCCAAAGAGATGAAGTTGTGGTTTTACTTGAAATACCCTTGTTCTCAACGGAGCGTTTCCCCAATGCGTACCATCCGATTCATCAAGAATCATCACTGGCGGTTCGTGAGTAATAAGCACATCTACATCGTTAGGTATCATATTCTCGGCATGATCGTATGCCAAGCCGTAGAATTCCACACCGTCAATCACGCATTCCCTGTCTTGCAGGAAATAGACATTATCGGGCAAGTCCTCTATATCATCAGCATCCCACAGGCAAATGTCGTGATTGCCAATTACGAATATCTTATGCCTGTAAGGCAACTCCATATACCAATTTAGGAAGTCGAGCACCTCGCCCTCCTCACCATTATTGCTGATGTCACCGCTATGCACGATAACATCAGCCTCCGGCAAGTCATTAAGCTGATGGTGTCGGCCGTGAGTGTCAGATATATGTATGATTTTCATCTTTGTTGTTCAGATATTGTAATTTGCTTTGTACCTGTCCGCCAGATGGAAGCCCTCTTACATCTGGCAATACTTCTGTTCGCATAGATATGTTATTGATGGCCTACTATAATTCCCCTTATATTTCAGATTTCAGAGATATTTCAACCTTCATAATTGTTAAGTCAACATTTGATTTGCAGATTGTTCCACCTTCCGCGGATAAGCCAATTTGCTGACAGAAATTCTTGAAATCATCGTTGTTTCTATTTACTGCATTCTCATCCTCAGATGTTAAACCATCGGTGAATACGACAACTAAGAATAAGGCTTTTGATTTTTGGTTATTTTCCGCCTCACGTAATGTGCCGTAAACTCCTGTCAGTAGTTGGTATTTCAATTTCAAATCATCATCTGAATCTTTTTTTATTTTACGTCCAAATAGTTCCTTTGCAAGTATGTATATTCTGTCTTTTTTGTTCTTAGATGCTCCTACACACTCTTTTGATATTGTTTTGCCAAATGATTCAGATACTTTTGCTTCGATGCCTACCACAAAGTCTTCTCCTATCATCAGCAAATCATGATTTCTTCCGTTGCCTTTGCAGGGCAATACGGTATTAGCCTCTGGAGTACATGATATTACTCCATTTGTATCATACTCCAATTCGACCAAAATATCTTCAAGTTTCTTAACTTGATTTTTGTCAGTCATAAACTGAGCTAAAGACTTTGCGCTTCTACCATCTTTCCAATGCTTCCCTTTGGCTTTAGGTGGAGCAAACTGATACCACTCTTCTACTGTGGTAATAATGTTGTCGTTTTTTGAAATTTTAATTTTCATAATGTTTAAAAATTAAATTATAGCATCTGCTTCCTTATGTATGCAGATAACTTCTTTTGGATTAACTGTTTTGATTACTTTCTTGATTGTCTGACGATCGGCATGACCAGAGGTATGAATGTCCACTACGTTGTGGAACATTTCACGAAACTCCTTATATTTGGGATTAGCCTTCACCTGCTCAGGCTCACTATAATAGCCATCCCAAGATGAATATATGAGAAGTGTTTCTTCCTGTGGCAACTTGTCAAGCAATCCCTTTACACGCTCCATCTGCGATGTTCCAACCACCATGATCATACCTGTCTGCTTTAGTTTTTTCAACATACGGTCTTTGTAGAACAATGGTTCAAAAGAGAATAAACCTTTTGATAGTTTTGATTCACGCTCAGTAAAGTACGCCATTGTCTTTTTCATAAACAAAGACCAAATGTATAGTGGTTTTGCAGCATTGATAGAAGCCTGTTTGATAGCGGCAAGTCTTTCTATGTCAGTGGCGGAGGCAAGAACAAATACATATTTGAAAGCCCTCATCACACTCTGCATTTTGTACGATACTATACACTCATTTATGCAATTGTCTTCACGCTTCAGCATTGTTCCTTCGGTGATGAGCACGTCAATATCAGTGGCATATTTCTTAAGGGTTGGAATCAGACCTTTCCCCATGTAGCCATGCTTACGATAGTCGCCCATGTGCCAGATACGCTCGCCTCCAGCTTCGATGAGGAACATGTGAGAGTCATAGATGCTATGGCAGTTGAAGAAAGGAGTAATCTTGATGTCGCCAATGCAAATGCTTTCTGGAGTTTTGCGTGGCGAGGTACGCTTCCAAACAAACATCTTGTTGAGCAACTTACGCTTGTGGTCAGCATCCATAAGTTTATTTATTGCGTCGCTGTATTCCAGTGAGTCACATCCTTGTAGATGGGGATTATTTACTTTGAGGTTTGCACCCTCGTAAAGAACATCATACTTAATCTCCAGTAACCCTTTGGTTCCTTCGCTCATATACTGAGGAACATCTTCAGGAATATATTCAAATAATCCAACGTGATCCTCATGGCCATGGGTATAGAATACAGCTTCATGCTGTTTCTTGTTTTGGGCAAGGATCTGCGTCACCAATGCCTCGTCCTCTTCGGAAGTAGTTGGTTCGCCATTGCCAGGCAGGTTCTGACCAAAGTCGATAAACACACGAGAGGTTTCAGTAGAAATCTCTGTAATGCATCCGCCTATCTGGTCAGTGCCACGATGGATTGTGATATTCATTTATCTTTTATTTCAATTGATTTACAATTTCTTTTCCAATAATAATATCATTTTTGCTTATATCGAAAACAATGCACTTCACTTCTTTATTCGCATTGTTTGGGGAAGCAAGTTTACCCATCAAACTCTTTTTTGTGTTTTCATCATGTGACTTTACTATCTCAATGAAATAGCAAATGGAATTATCATTGGGTTCAGGATCCCCAAATAGTTTGCAAAGATCTTTTAGATGTTCTTCCTTTGCTGCATTATTGGCCTTAAATTCAATATAAGCCAATCTCGTCATCTTATTGTCATAAAGCACAAGGTCAAATGAAGCAGATTGTGCGCTACCGTAATCATCACCTTTTTCCTCACATTTGTGAGGATTGTTCTTGTCCTTAAAACTATATTTATACTTTGTTGGGGTTTCAATTGAATAAAATAGTTCCAAGTGATTATTCCCACTACAATATTCATATAAAGATTCCACAAAGGCAAAGCGTAGTTCTTGTTCACTAACACGCACATTATTATTACGATGTTTACCATAACAAGGAAAAATTAGCCTAGACTTGTAATCACTTTTGATTTCTTCATTATGATGTTCCTTATGAGAACTATAGATATCGACTAACTTCTCAAAAGTTTTCTTAATAATAACCGACACCGCTTTTTCAATCTCTTCTGTTTTAATTTCTGAACTTGCCATAATAGATTTTTTTTTAATATTCCATCCCTCACTTGTAAGGGAAAGGGACTTCCTTTGGTAACTAATTAATTTTAGTTTCAATCAATTTGATTGATTTGCGCTGCAAATATACAAAGGATTCATATAAGATGCAAGCAATACGATATATATTTATTTCGCATTAACAATATTTAATCCTACAAGTATTATAAATTATTTCACGGCAATCTTTATGGATTCCCGACCAATTTTAGCAATAACCACTGTACCAGGTCGGGTTGCAAAAGACACATTGCCGTTTATGGCAAAAGATATGCCGAGCACTTTGCCATCAATGGAATAGAAATCTACCTTACTATTATCCTCAACACCGGCGATATTGACAATGCCACCAACCGACTGTATATCTAACTTCTGCATATTTATCGCCTTTATTCCATCTGTCCCTTCCAATACGACAATACTGCCAAATTGATTCCAAGGGAACGTAGCTTTGTATTCTTCAATAAGCGATCCTGGCACATGAAGTACAGCTTCTTCAATCATCGAGTCCTGAAATGGATTATGCGTATGACTTGTCAACATTCTTGGCACAATATTTGAGTAGGAGTAAACATCGTACAAATCCGAACAATTAGCAAAACTCATGTAATCCAAATATTTCAGCGGTTCTCCAAATCTAACAGAAGCCAAACCGCTACAGCCATAGAATGCATATTGATTAATTCGGGTTGCCTTATTGGTGTTGATTGAATCCAAACTCGTACATTCATAAAACGCACACTCATCAATGATGTCCACTGAATCAGGGATTACTATTCCCTTAAGCGAACCGCAACGCCCAAACAAACTATTCGACAGTTTTTTCACTCCTGAAGGGATATTCACAGATTTCAAATTCAGACAATCCAAAAAGACACCATTTCCAAAGACTGTCACTGACTCCGGTATCACGATTTCGGTCAATGATTCACATTCGCTAAAAGCACCACTACCTATTGATGTCAATGCATTGGGCAATTTCACTTCCCGTAAATTCATACACCTCTTAAATGCCATGTATGGAACGTATTTCATCGAGTCGGGAAAATCAATGGTTTTTAGACTCTGGCAGGACTCAAAAGCATTCCACCCAATTGAATTCACCGTTTTGGGAATATCAATCTTATACATATTAGGACAATGGCAAAATGCCTTCTTGCCAATTTTTTCAATAGAAGACGGTAATATCATCTCTTTTACTTGTGAATTATAGTAGAATGCCTCGTCCGCAATACTTGTCACAATATACGTCACGTCATCCACTACCAACTCCGACGCTATGACAATCTTACCCGAATTGGTCGTTCCTTTTACCTCTGCCGTTTTGTTTTTCTTGGATATCGTGTAATTAATACCATCCACTGTCACATCTTCAGCAAATAGCGAATTTGCTGCAAACAATCCTATGATGCACATCGACATCATCACTAATAATCTCTTTCTCATATTAATTCCTTTTTCTTGTTAATTAAAAATTTTGCTGCAAAACAACATCATAGATATGCAAAAACGCTGCATATATGATAAAAAAAACAAAACTTCACCTGTTTTTTTCATATATGCAACGATTTTGCAGATACATTTATTACTTTTGCACCATATTTCGGACATTAACATAAAACAAAAAGATGATTAGCAAGACATTCAACCGTTACATCTGGCTACTAAACACGTTGCTTCAACTGCGAAGGTTGACATTCGACGAAATAAGCAACAGATGGAGGGACAGCTATCTTGGCGATGGCAAACCGCTTGCACTGCGCACTTTCCACATGCACAGAGAAGCCATTGCAGAGCTGTTTGGTGTGGAAGTGAAATGCGACACTTCCACTTATGAATATTATATCTCATCACCCGACTCCTTGAGGAATGACACTACTCGCCAGTGGCTGCTCAATTCATTTACGGTGGCAAACGTTATAAAAGCCGGCCATAACATGAAGGACAGAATACTTTTTGAGGATATTCCTGCAGGAACGGAATACATACAAACTGTCATTGACGCCATGCAAAGAGGAAGGGTATTGCGGATAGACTACCAACCATTCGGCAGTCCCATTGCCACATACCGCTTCAATCCCTATGCCATGAAGGTGTATCGCCAAAGATGGTATGTATTGGGCTATCTACACGAACATGAGGGCATCAGAAACATCGCTCTTGACCGTACTATCGACATGGAAATAACCGACGAAACATTCATCATGCCTAAGGACTTTTATGCAAGTGAATACTACGCACATACGGTGGGCATTTTTGTCAACAACCAATTAAAGCCACAAAAGGTGGTTGTTCGCGCATACGGATTACATGTAGATTATATGCGTTCCCTGCCTCTTCATAGTTCTCAAAGGGAGATTGCAACTACGGCAGAATACAGTGACTTTGAATATTACCTGTGCCTAACCCCGGAACTGACCACCCATCTGCTTGCAATGGGAGAGAGAGCCGAGGTAATTAGCCCCAAGGAATTAAGAGACACTGTCAAAAGCCGACTGTCACAAGCTCTGCGACAATACTCATAAAAAAGGGCTGCCCCAGCGATTAGGGGCAGCCCTTTCTTTGATACTACTAAAAAGTTATGCAATGTCTATCTGACGCTGAATCTTCTTCACTTCGTCCCTGTTGACCTTTGGCATGGTGATGGTCAGCACGCCGTTGTCAACCTTGGCTGCGATGTTGTCCTTGACCACATCCTCAGGCAGCACATACACCTGCTGATAGTTGGAGTAGTTGAACTCTCGTCTCAGATAGTGCTCCTTCTTGTTTTCCTCCTTGTGCTCCATCTTGTTCTCGATGGTTACCTCGAGGTTGCCCTCGTTGTTGAGGCTCACTCGGCAGAACTCCTTCTTGATGCCTGGAACTGCAAATTCCATTGTATATTCATTGCCGTTTTCCTTTACGTTGATGGCCGGGGCCGTAGCCTTCATCTTTGGCATCCAATCGTTGTTGAAGAACTCGTCGAACATTGTCGGGAACCAACTGTTTGTACTCATAACTGGTAACATAATAACCTCCTATTTTAAATTGTTGTTTTTATATGTTCTTTCAGCTTCCTGCTCCCTTAGTGGAGCTTTCCGCTTTCACCCTTATAAGTGCAATCCCCGTGCCAATGTCCGCGGCAGTGCCAATATGTCGGGAATGATTAATTTTTTTAATCTTTGCTGACTGAATGTCATTCCGATTTACCCTTGTTTCTTACACTTTTCCAACACTGAGCGGATGCCTCTAGGAGCGTGGGCGTCTCGCCCACGGCCTGCGTAGAGAGTAATTTAGTGCGTGTTATGCCGGTGCATAATGTTAAAATATGGTTAAATGTCTCGGAATATTTGGTAATCTCATATTTTATTGCGTAATTTGCGCAACGTAAAAAGCGCAATGACATTATGGCAAGATTAAACAACCCCTTTGTGGTATATGGATACAAAGGTCCGGAATACTTCTGTGACCGTGTTGCAGAGAGCAATAAAATTTGCTCTGCTCTTAGAAATGAGCGGAATGTAACTCTCGTCTCCCCAAGAAGAATGGGCAAGACGGGATTGATTCACCATGTGTTCAACAAGATGGAAACGGAGGATAAGGACTGCAAATGTTTTTATATTGACATATTTGCAACCAAAAATATTGAGCAGTTTGTCCAGACACTTGGTTCTGCTGTCATCGGGAAGCTTGACAGCTTCTCACAGTCTGCATTAAGGAAGATTCAGGAATTCTTTAGTGCCTGGAGGCCAGCTGTCACTTTTGACCAACTCACAGGACTGCCTACAGTAACATTAGACATTAAACAGAATGAAGGAAATGAAAGCCTGAAACAGATTTTTGAATATATGAAGATGTCGGGGAAAAGATGTTATATTGCAATAGATGAGTTTCAGCAGATTCAAAACTATTCAGAACGTGGATTGGAGGCAATGCTTCGCTCGTATATCCAGTTTCTGCCAAATGTGTATTTTATATTTTCCGGCAGCCATCAGCACATGATGGAGGAGATGTTCCTGTCTGCCAACCGTCCTTTTTTCCAAAGTTCAATGGTTATGTCGCTTGGATGTATTGACTTTGAAGAGTACATGCAATTTGCCAATCGTATGATCGAGGGGCAGAACAGAACTATCGGACAGGAAACCTTCCAACGGATATATGATTTTGCAGGAGGCATAACGTGGTACGTACAGGCTATCCTGCATGGGATATACGAGCATCCTGACCGCATTGTTGACAAAACGCTTGTGGATGATGTGGTGAAAGAGTTGGTGGAGGAGCAATCCGCCACATTCCAGAACTATTGTGCATGGTTGACAGACAATCAGTATGTTCTTCTCAAGGCTATTGCATACGAGAAGTCAGTCAAGTCACCGCTTGCACAACAGTTTATTCATACCCATCACCTACCAGCTACAAGCAGTGTCAAGACCGCCCTTCGCACCCTGGAGGACAAGATGCTTGTAAGTCGCAGTGCCAACGATGGCTATTCCGTAAGCGACAAGTTATTCGCGTTGTGGTTATTAAGTTGAGAATACCCAAAAAATAAGGCTGCCCCAAATCGCTGGAGCAGCCCTTTCTTTGATACTACTAAAAAAGTTATGCAATGTCTATCTGACGCTGAATCTTCTTGACTTCGTCCTTGTTGACCTTTGGCATGGTGATGGTCAGCACGCCGTTGTCAACCTTGGCTGCGATGTTGTCCTTGACCACATCCTCAGGCAGCACATACACCTGCTGATAGTTGGAGTAGTTGAACTCTCGTCTCAGATAGTGCTCCTTCTTGTTTTCCTCCTTGTGCTCCATCTTGTTCTCGATGGTTACCTCGAGGTTGCCCTCGTTGTTGAGGCTCACTCGGCAGAACTCCTTCTTGATGCCTGGAACTGCAAATTCCATTGTATATTCATTGCCGTTTTCCTTTACGTTGATGGCCGGGGCCGTAGCCTTCATCTTTGGCATCCAATCGTTGTTGAAGAACTCGTCGAACATTGTCGGGAACCAACTGTTTGTACTCATAACTGGTAACATAATAACCTCCTATTTTAAATTGTTGTTTTTATATGTTCTTTCAGCTTCCTGCTCCCTTAGTGGAGCTTTCCGCTTTCACCCTTATAAGTGCAATCCCTGTGCCAATGTCTGCCGCAGTGCCAATATGTCGTGAATGATTAATTTTTTTAATCTTTGCTGACTGAATGTCACTCATGACATTATTTTCTATCATCCAAACATTGTCTTACTCAAAGAATATTTGTCGGATTCAGTATAGACAGGATGTTAAATAAGCAAAATACGAAATTCCGATTAACATTATTAAACGACAAATATTTGCTATATCGGGAAAGATGTTGTACTTTTGCAACGTCAATAATCGCGGAATGGTGTAGAATACTATGTTCCAATAATCGCGGAATGGTGTAGAATACTATGTTATAATAATCGCGGAATGGTGTAAGATGAGAAGAAAGGTTTACGATAAGCTTCTGGAATGGAAGGAGTTAAGTTGTGGCGAGATTGCTCTATATGCCCCCACTCTTATAGAAGGTGGTAAATTTGGTATTTATTCACCATCTTAGTATCGTAATTCGACGAAATCCGCTAAAATCACATCAGAAGCGGTCGGATTTTCCGAATAACTATTAAAATCCGTCAACCTTCACCTTTTGCCTTGAAACATAGATATACAAAGGGTTTTCGGGGCAAAAGGTGAAGGTTGACGATTTTTATGCTTAATTCATAAATATGGTGTATAGTAAAGCAGTATGTCAATTTTAAAAGTGTCTATTGAAACAGTATAGACACACCAATGATCCTCCAATGATCCTCCGTTGCAAAGCCGATGCAAATTCGATGCAAATTCGATGGAAAGTCGATCGATGATACTTGTATGAGCGGATTTGTATGCTTGTATAAGCAAAGTAGAAGCCATGGAAATATCACTTTGACACTATGACACTTTGACACCTTGACACCATAACAAAAAATAACACCTATTGCTTTGGTGTCAAAGTGTCAGTGTCAAAGGTGTCAAACTCTTCATAACACTTTAAAAACACTATATATTGAGGCATTTTTCATCATTAAGCCTTGCTCATAAATGCCTCCAATGATCCTCATGTATGCCTCCCTTGTTCCTCCCCACCAAAGTCGGTGATACTCCACTGTAAGTCTATCCATAGAGTGGACTTACACCGACTTTGGTGTGGAGGTTCACCGACTTTGGTATAGAGGTACAGTGGAGGTTCACTGACTTTGGTGTTGACTTACATTTGACTTAGTGCATATTTACAAAACATTAGCGCTCAATTTTCACATGAAATACGCTAAATGATGTGATAATTCGTGGAAATCTATTAAAAAATACACATTTCCACGACTTATCGGAATATTTTTCATATCTTTCAGCTAAATATTCTTTAGCCAAATCGATGGAAATTTGCGCGATTTGGCTGTAGTATGAGTCGAACAAAGTGTATGTTAGCTTAAAATAGTGAAGGAATATTACGCCCAACAAAAACGGCATCGCAACCATTGCTTCATTACGGGGTCGGCAATGTAAATCCCGTCTTTCCGGATTTCAATAAGTTCCTTTTCCACCAATGCTGTCTTAATGCGCACGATATTGGAATGGGAGCCCAAGTTATACTCCTCCCTTACATCAGCCTTGCCGAAATCGTCGTGTATGCCTGAGATGACTGCTTTCAGGAAATTCAGCTGATAACTTGTCAAGTTCTCTGTCTTCTCCTGAAACAACGTGGTGTTTTCGTCGAGAAGATTCTCGTATGCCTGTGTTAGTCCATCATAGGTGGCTGTAGTACCTGAGGGTGTGCAGACGAGCACGTTGAACGCCAACTGCTGAACGTATGACGAATGTAGCTCCACCTTATTGCATATATTTTCAGCCAATGACTCTGGCAACTCCCTTCCCTCTGCCGCAAACTGGCGACGCAGGTAAGGAATCCAGTCTTTTGCAGGGATAGTGCCAAGTTCCATTGTCGCCCCGAATTTGTAGAATGGCTTGCTGCGCTGTTGGAAAAGGGTTATCATCATGTTTTTCTTGCTGCCATAAAGGCAATATGACACATTGCCTTGGTGCTGCCATACGGAGCGCATCCTTTTCTGCACGTAGAGTGAATCGGGAAACTCGCCAACCTGCTGAAATTCATCTATACACATAATGATATGTATTCCCTTTTTGCGGGCAATTTGTTCAGGAAGATTCAGCACTTCCTCCGGTTGGTGCGTGCGTGAAGTTATCCCAAGGGATAGAAAACCACGTGCATCCTGCATTAATTCCTCGAAATGCGAGGACGTCTGTTTAAGGACAGCTGAAGCAAATATATTAAGGAAATCGTACTCGTTGCGGCATGAGAAAATGTCGAGATGCACAATACGTATTTCATCCGACTGCACATCCTTTGCGACACGTTTCACCAATGACGTTTTCCCAATACGACGTGGAGCTAACAGAATGGTGTTCACTCCATACTTGAAATTGTTGGAAAGCACTGTTATTTCCTCGCTTCTGCCAACGAAATTCTCCTCTTCCACGGCTACGCCAAATACAAATGGTTTCTTCATAATCTTCTCATTTAATGGAATTTGGGTGCAAAGATACATAAAAATCACGAATCATACAAGTTTGTGTGACACAAGTTTGTGTGACATAAACCTGTTTTATGTATTATTAACATGCAGAATGCCTTATGTAACTCCTTATGCCGTGGTGTGCATAATTACATGGTCAACCTTTAGAGTGAACAATGATAAATTGAGTCAACGTGGATTACAAATAACACTTGAAGAGTGAACAGGCTAATGAGTGTCAAACTGATTGCCCTATTCAATTTTCCGTTGATGTCGTTCTTGATGAACATCACCTGCGCCCCCACCTTCAGTGTGAGATAGCTCATCGATGATAAGCAGGTCCATCGACGCGATAATCTTGCGTTTCTCCTTACTGAATTTATTGCTTTCATTCACTTTGGAACCCGGGATATGGGGCGCCAAGTCCAACTGGAAGAACGAGTGGATGGTCACGCCGCCCGCATTGATGGCAGCCACACCGGTGGGAGCCACCACAATCATCTGTTTGGTGCTTTTTTCAACGATTGTTCGCAGAAAAGTGGTTTTTCCTGTTCCAGCTTTTCCTGTTAGAAATATGCTTGTGCCTGTGTGCTCCACGAAGTCCCAGGCTCTTCTTAGTTCCGGATTCTTTTCAGTTGCCATAGATATGTAAATGTGTAATTTATCTGCAAAAGTAGCATTTTTATTTTATATAAGGATACATTAGTGTCCCGTTAAAATAGGGACACTAATGATTCAGAATAATAAAAACAGATAATAATATGACAACATTGTTTATCGGCGGAATAGGCATGCAGGAAGTCCTGTTCAAGGATGAGCTCTTTGCCGTAGTGCTCGCTCCGCGCAATCCCGACTTCATCACCTATCGCCTTCTTGCGAGGTTAAGTGGATTGTTTGGGGGCGATGCTCCCGACAATCCTGTCATCCAACTGATTAACACAGGACTCGCCGAGCAGTTTGTCATCCACTTGAAGACTGCCATGTGTGCGGGAGTGCTCTGTGCTTCGCCCTACACCCTCTACCAACTCTTCCGTTTCGTCTCGCCGGCTCTTTATGCCAACGAGCGCAGGTTTGCCGTTCCTATAGTCCTCAACGGTTATGTGATGTTCATGCTTGGCGTGTTGCTAAGCTATTATCTCATTTTATTCTTGAAAAACAATCATGTCGGCTAATTGCAGGAAATAGTCGTTCGACCAAATATCCAGTTCAGATTCGTCCCTTAGATATGGCAAGACGTCTTGCTTCACCATATCAATATCGGCAGTTGCAAGTCTTTCGCGTAGCCTCTCCATAAACAGTTCACGTGTCAGACTTATTCCATTGAATTCCTTTGCACGTATCTGTAGATGCCTGAAATCAAGTGGCACCTTGTATCTTACATACCATTCAAAGTCATACCAATCTCGCCCCTTTATTCTTGTCTTCCATTGCCTGAACACTAAGGCATGCATTTTACCAGCATATAAATCGGGGAGCGAGAAACAACGTGTGGTGAAAGAGTGCGGCAAGAGCAATAAATGCTGTTCGGTGTTGAAATCGAGAGGTGGCATGGTGTCAACTTCAATCTTGATTTTCAGGGATTTCTCAGTTTGAAACGAGAGGTTATATACCTCTGTGTTGTCCTTTAGAAATGCCGATTCAACCTTTCCGAAGTTGCGTTTGTCCTTCTTGGTTATTGCCACTTCACGTCCCAGCATCTTACATTCCTCGATTATGGCGGGGAAATATGTCTCAAGATTGAAATCGGGGTTCTTCTTGAGAAGGGAAAAGTCCATGTCTTCTGAAAACCGTTTCAATCTGTGGAATATCCTCAGACAAGTGCCACCATAGAAGGCTGCTTCCTTGAAGAAACCACCACGCTGTAGTCCGCACAACACAATCTGTTGCATCACCTCGTATGTTGCGTTTCGGCGTTCTTGTGGAGTGCTTGTCGGATATGCTGAAAGCATAGATTCAAATATGTCTGTCATATTTCAGAAATTTTAGAAGTGTTAATAATGTATTTGACTTTCTTCCTGTTTCGGCGCATTTGCGGATTATGTCAAGGTTCAGATCCGGGATTATGTCAGTGTCAAATCTCAGGTCTTCCTCTAAGAATGTTCCTACCTCCTTCATAAAGCGGAGCGTCACCTTGTGATAACAGATGTAATCGCAAAGGGCTTTCTCGGGTGAGGCTATTAGATAATGAATCTTGTCCTTGCCTTGGGTTGTTATGCCTATTGGGAAATAGTCGTCAGGGCAATTCTGATAGTGGAATGTTCCGATGGAATTGCTAAACTTGCGCGAGTGTTTGGTTGTCATCGACTGGATGAGATATACCCTTTCGGGAATAAGTCCATACCACGACAAAGCCCAACTCATGGAGACATATGATGGGCCATACAGATGGTTGGCCAATAGTTCGTGCGACAGTGTGCCGTCATCCGTATTCGCTACATACAGTCCTTTCTTCAGACGCACTATTGTGCCTTCTGTTTCAAGTCTTATCGCCTTGTCGGTGATGTGTTTGCAGTCGGGGTAGAATGACTGTAACACGCTTAAGTCGAAAGGCACTGTGCCAATATCTTTTAGTGTTTTCATCATGCAAGCAAATATCAATTTTGGTGCAAATATAGTAATAAATTGAACAATAAAACGACTTTTTCTCGTTTTTTTGTACGAATTACGACTATTTAACCATAAAGTACAATTCATAGACATCATGCGCCATTCGTCACATTTCCGTGCTTTCTGTCCCAGATATTTGGTGATTTGCCACGAAAGCTGTACTTTTGCAGCCGAATTAACGCAAAATAGATGAAATAAGTGTTTATGATGGAAACAAAGAAAATACTGATTCTCAATGCAAGTCCTCGTAAGAGGGGCAACATCGCGCAGATGGTGGCTGAGATGAGTGACGAGGCCAAGGCGCAAGGTGCGGAGGTGGACATTGTTGAGGTGCAGAAGCTGAATGTACAGCCTTGTATGGCATGCATGCAATGTCGGGCTAAGGACTTCTGCGTACTGCCCGATGACGATTCGCAGCGTGTCTTGCAGTTGATTAAGGATTCGGATGCGATAGTGATTGCTGCACCATGTTATTGGGGAAATATCCCCGGCACGCTGAAGCTGCTTTTCGACCGTATCGTATATGGCATGATGGACGAGAGCCAACCTGGATTTCCCAAACCATTGCACAAGGGCAAGCGTTGCGTGCTTGTCAGCACATCCACAACCCCCTGCCCCCTTAACATCCTCATGCACCAGAGCCGTGGGGCGATAAGGGCATTGAGGTAGATATGCCGCTACAGTGGTTTCAAGATTGTGGCAACGATAGAAAAGGGCGGCACCCGACGTGACACCACGCTATCTGAACGAGAAGCAATGAAATGTCGCAAGGCAGTGAGAAAACTGCTTGTTTGATTGTATAACGAAAGGAAACACTGCCCGCATCTGCCAAATCGAGGTACGGGCAGTGTTTTCATAAAATTTTGATAATATCAACGCTTGGGAAATAATCGTAATTAATGTAAAGGTATGAGGTGATTGACTCAAAAAAGCTTAAGCTATGCATACGCTCTCTGTCAAGTGATGACAGAGATTCTGTCTCCCTATGGCAGTCGCCTGTCATCCTCTTGACAGAGACAACGGAGATACTTATCAATCCTCTTACATAAGGCATGAATTGCCATTAGTGTAGGGTGAGTGTAGGGTTGAGTCAACCCTACATTGAGATAACCTATTGTATATTAGCGAATTATGCTCGTTTTGTGTAGGGTGAAGGGTTAACGGCAAAATTCTTCGGCGCTCAGGCAAATGGCCTATTCTCTTCATAATCCGAACAAGTCGTCCATTGTCACCTCACTGTCCACAATGCTTTTATGCACACCGTTTGCTACTCCAAACGTGGTGATGAATGTTGAGACCAAGGCCTTCCGGCTCTTTGTCTTCTCCCTGAAAATTCCAATGCGTTGGCGCACCTTGGTTTCATATTCTGAAGTGATAACATATTCCTCGGTGCAGAATTTCATTTCACACAGGTTGATGGCCTGGTCGCCACGGTCAATAACAAGGTCAATTTGAGCGCCCTTCCCGCCTTCTTCAACATTTGGTCTAGGGATATATCTCCATGTGGATGCACTTGTCGAGATGCCGTTGATGCCCAATATGTATCATTGCACCATGATATTTTAGGTAGTCATGGTGCTAAGTCATCCACGGAAAATATCTACTGGGCCCGATTTGGCTGTAGTATGCCTTCAAGGTTTTATTTAAACCACAGAGATAAAGAGGGAAAGAGTTTTATGCTATATAGAGTTGGTCGCAAGCGACGGAGGACGCAGAGCCTCCATATGGCAGACATAATGCGCAGCCCTCTGAGAACTCTAAATGCCAAAGGCATTCAAACTTTTAAGAATATGAAATCTCTCAATCTCTTAAACTCTGTGGTTCAAAATTACTTGCGAATGTTGAGTAAATAATAAATTAACTTGTCAACCTTTTTTATGAATAAGACGATAAGTAGTCAACCTAAATAGTTAAACTACAGCCATTATTTTCTATACTTTTCCGACATTCAACTTTATAACCAGTCTTATCTCCTCATACGTCACATCATCAGGACAGAGGGCCTTAATGGATGTGAGACCATCATCAGTGCCGGCTGCCGTTATTGCCCTGCGGATGATGTCGATGTGGTCTTTCGGCACGATGGCATCAAGACGTATCTGGCCAGTCTCGACATATTTGGCGAGATGGCTGAAGATGGTAGAGACTGTTAGACTGCGGGCGGCGGCAATATCGGGGATTGACATTCCCGAGGTGAAGAGATTGTAGCTTGTCACGTATGTCTTTTCCTTTTCTTCCTTAGGTTTTATCTCTTTGGGCCCTTTAGGTTTCTTGTTTTTTATAAGTGTACGTTCCTTCTTTCTGTGACTTGAATCTTGTTCGCCTTCAATGGCAATCACGAGTGAGCGTTGTTTATCCTTCAGATAGCCTGCTACATCAAATCCCTTCTCCGCAACTGCCTTTAGGATAAGTAGATGGAATCGGTAGAGATATACATAGTCTGAATATGTGTCCTTGAGGCGCTGCATACCCTGTTTGTTGTTCGACTTGACCTCGGTAGTGAGATTGACAGCCTTTGAGAGTATTGCCTCGATGTTGGTGACGAAATATTCGGCACTGCGCTTGATGCGGTCGAGTACGGGTTGCGAGATCAGGTCTTCGTATGTGTATGCGGCAATATTCTTTATCCACTTCATTGCAATGTCGGTCACTTTCTCCTTCAGGTTGGCGGCAGCCTCCCTGTGCAGTTGGGTGAGAGCGGGATTGGTGCCCGAGAAGAACTCGAGCATCAGTCGCAGTATGTGGTCCTCGGCAGATTGCAGGTTGCGGAAGTCAAACAGTTCGATGACGAGTTGACGGTGGTATTCCTGCTTGAGCAACGGCAACTGTCTGATACTGTTCTCGGCGTTCTCCTCCTGCTTGGAGATATAATTATCTACACGCGCGTCATTGATAATGGCAGCGTCGTTGATTTTCGACGCAATAACCAATCCTTCGAGACTGCGGCAGCGGCTCAGGGCCACATACACCTGTCCTGGGGCAAAGGATTGCCCTGCATCGATGATGGCACGATCGAAGGTGAGTCCCTGACTCTTGTGGATGGTGATTGCCCATGCAAGTCGGAGCGGATATTGGCTGAACACTCCCTGCACCTCGCTCTTTACCTCGTGGGTTTCGGGATCAACCGAGTATTTGGCGTTCTCCCATTCCTGCAATCCCACATTGATATTCTCGTCCTCACCTACACATCTCACCTGTATGCTCTTCTCGCCCAAAGCCACGACATGACCGATCTTTCCGTTGAAGTATTTCCCGTTGACATCGTTTTTGATGAACATCACCTGAGCCCCCACTTTCAGTGTGAGATAGAAGGCGGTGGGGTAGGAGTATTCGGGGAATGTGCCGTCGATTTCAGCCTCGTAGGTGAATGGCTGCGAGTTGAGGCGTTGCATCTCGTGGTCGTTATATTCGTCAGCCTTGCGGTTGTGGGTGGTGAGTCGGATATATCCCTCTTCGGATTTGGGAATGAACGACGGGTTGTATCTCTTGTGTAGCGTTTCGAGATCAGCTGCAGTGGGATGTCCCTCGCGTATGTGATTAAGGATGTCAACGAAGGTGGAGTCGGCCTGCCGGTAGATTTTCTGCAGTTGGATGGTGACATAGTTAATCTGCTGCAAGGCCTTGCTGCCGAAGAAATACGGTGTGTCGTAATATTGGCTCAATACGGCATCATCCTCGGGAGTCACCACGGGAGTGAGCTGGGCAAGGTCGCCAATCATGAGCAACTGCACACCACCGAAGGGACGGGAGTGGTCGCGATAGTGGCGCAACACCGAGTCTATGGCGTCGAGCAAGTCGCAGCGCACCATACTTATCTCGTCGATGATGAGCAGGTCGATAGAGGCGATAATCTTGCGTTTTTCCTTACTGAACTTATTTATTTGGTTGACTTTTGCGCCCGGGATATGAGGCGCCAAATCCAACTGGAAGAAGGAGTGGATAGTCACACCTCCGGCATTTATGGCAGCCACACCCGTGGGAGCCACCACAATCATCTGTTTGGTACTTTTTGCCACAACGGTGCGCAGGAACGTAGTCTTTCCCGTGCCCGCCTTACCAGTGAGGAATATGCTTGTGCCTGTGTTCTCAACAAACTCCCAGGCGCTTCTCAGTTCAGGATTCTTATCTGTTGTCATATCAGTAAATTCATAATTTATCTGCAAAAGTAGCAAATTTATATTATATAATCGTATATGAAATATTTAAAAAAAGGTAAATTGACAAAAAAATCGGCATCTATTGCCGTTGATGCTTGCTAATCTCGGTTTTTATGCTTATTTTTGCACCATTATTTATAAAGAGAAGAAATGGAAGAGAAAAAGGGAATATCACGGCGCACGGCATTGAAAATGATGGGCAGTGCGGCACTTGCGGTGGTGATGGCTTCTTCGGAGGCTGTCGCTCTCACCTCGTGCATGGGCGCGAGGAGAAAGAGGGTGATGCTGTATTTCTCGGCTACGGGCAATAGCCTGTATGTTGCCCGCGAACTGGCAGGCAAGGAGGGAGAGATGCTCAGCATACCCCAACTGATGCGCAAGCAGGAGCTTGAGATCGAGGCCGACGAGATAGGTATCGTTTATCCTGTATATGGACACATGCCGCCGTATATGGTGAGGCAGTTTATCAAGAAAGCCCGACTGAAGTCCGACTATCTCTTCGCCGTCTTGACATACGGCAATCGTAAGTGCAGTGCGGTGGAGATATGGAATGACATCGCCAAGAAGGCGGGATATAAGTTTGACTATATCACAACGCTTATCATGGTGGATAACTGGTTGCCCAACTTCGACATGAACGAGCAGGTGAAGATAGACAAGCACATACCCGAAAACCTGAAGAAGATTGCCGCCGACGTTGACGCTCATAAGCAATGGCACGAGGAGGTGACACAGGAGGAGCGCGAAAAGCACAAGGCATTCCTCGAGCGCACGGGTATCGACCCCGAGGTAGGATTCCTCATGAGGAGCGAGAAATACTTCACCGCCACCGACGATTGTATCGACTGCGGAGTGTGCACATACGTATGTCCGCGAGGCAACTACGAACTGACGGGTAGGGGAGTGAGGATTGAAGGCGACTGCGAGTTCTGCCTTGCATGTATCCAAAACTGTCCGCAGAAGGCTATACATTTTATTGAGCAGGAGGAAGGCACATGGCCCGACGGCAAGGAGGTGAATCCCAAAGCCAGATACCGCAACGAGAACGTGTCGCTCATGGAGTTGAAGATGGCGAATAACCAGAGAATATAATAAAACTAAACGACTATGTTAAGAAAGATAAGAATAATACTCGCCACATTGTTTTTCCTGTCGGTGACGGCATTGTTCGTGGATTCCTCGGGAACAGTGAAGGAATGGTTGGGGTGGACTGCCAAGATGCAGTTCCTTCCGGCTCTGCTCGCGATGAATATCGTGGCGTTAGTGGTATTGGTGGCGCTCACCTTGCTTGTGGGCAGGGTGTATTGCTCGGTGATATGTCCGCTCGGAGTGATGCAGGATGTTATCTCATGGATTAGCGGGCGCAGGAAGAAAAAGAAGTCGCGCTTCTCGTATTCATCCGAGAAGAGATGGTTGAGATACGGCATATTGGTGGTATTTGTTGCACTATTGATAGCAGGACTTGTTCCGATTGCGGCACTGATAGCTCCATACAGTTCTTATGGTAGGATGGTGAGGAGCGTGGTGTCGCCATCTCTGTCGCCTGTTGCCATAGTGGCGGCGGTATCGTTTGTCGTTGTGGCGATATTGGCATGGATAGGCGGTCGCACTTATTGCAACACCGTATGTCCGGTGGGCACGGTGTTGGGATTCTTCTCGCGCTTTGCCCTTTTCCGTCCGATGATCGACACGTCGAAGTGCAACAACTGCAAACTATGTTCAAAGAAATGCAAGGCATCGTGTATCGACGCCAAGAATCACCGCATCGACTATAGCCGTTGTGTGGCATGTATGGATTGTATATATACTTGCAAGCATGGAGCAATAAGCCTCACCCCCGGCCCCTCTCCCAAAGAGAGGGGAGTAGATACTCCTGGGGGTGATAAAGCAGGCGATGAAATGCGCCGCAAATTCCTCACTCTCTCTGCCACTCTTGCCGCAACCTCTCTTATTAAGGCGCAGGAGAAGAAGGTGGATGGAGGACTTGCTGCCATCGAAGCCAAACAGAAGCCCAACCGCAATACTCCTCTCGTTCCTCCGGGAGCGAAGAGCATGCGCCATTTCGCCCAGCATTGCACTGCATGCCAACTCTGTGTGTCGGAATGTCCCAACAATGTGCTTCGCCCCTCAACAAACTTGGAGACGCTGATGCAACCCGAGATGTCGTATGAAGACGGATATTGCCGTCCCGAGTGTACACGCTGTTCCGAGGTGTGTCCTGCGGGAGCCATACGTCCAATCACCGTAGCCGAGAAATCATCCACCCGCATAGGTCATGCCGTGTGGATAAGAAAAAACTGTCTGCCTGTTGCCGACGGGGTGGAATGTGGCAACTGTGCGCGCCATTGTCCGTCGGGGGCAATCTTAATGGTGCACATGGATGCCAATGATGACGAGTCACCGAAGATTCCGGTGATCGACACCGAGCGATGCATCGGTTGCGGAGCCTGTGAGAACCTGTGTCCCGCCCGTCCGTTCAGTGCGATATACGTCGAGGGACATGAGAGGCATGGAGTGTATTAATTAAGAATTAAGAATGAAGAGTGAAGAATGAAGAATGGCTTCGCGATGGCATCTACGATAATGTCCGCGATAATATCCGTTGTAGGGTCTTACCTTGTGTAAGACCGCCATTCGAATAGGCATAAAGAATTATATGAGCAAGAATATATCACGAAGAGAGTTTCTCAAAACGATGGGAGTGGCTGGAATTGCAACCACTGGACTTGCATCGTGTGTTGGCACCAAGAAGGATGCCAAAGATTCGCCCGAGGGTGAAGTGCCCAAGGACAAGATGACCTATCGCACCAATCCTACTACGGGCGACAAGGTGTCTATACTCGGTTTCGGTATGATGCGCCTGCCGACAAAGGAGGTTGCCGTGAAAAACGAGGGCGACGAGGTGAACGAGGAAATCGACCAGGAGGAAGTGAACAGACTGGTGGATTACGCCCTTGAGCATGGCGTCAACTATTTCGACACGTCGCCTGTGTATTGCCAGGGTTTGTCGGAGAGGGCTACGGGCATTGCGCTCAGTAGGCATCCACGCAACAAGTACTTTGTTGCCACCAAACTGTCGAATTTCTCTCCCGACACGCATAGTCGTGAGGCATCCATCGAGATGTATCGCCACTCGATGAAGGAACTGCGGGTGGATTATATCGACTATATGCTGCTGCATGCCATTGGCGGCGGTAGGGATGCCATGGCCGAATATGCCGAACGATATGAGAAAAACGGCATACTCGACTTCCTAATCGAGGAGCGCAAGGCAGGCAGAATCCGTAATCTTGGTTTCTCATATCATGGAGACATCCGTGTGTTCGACTATCTACTGTCGAAGCACGACGAGTATAAATGGGACTTTGTGCAGATACAGCTCAACTATCTCGACTGGCGACATGCCAAGAGTACCAATCCCGCGAATACGGATGCCGAATATCTGTATGCCGAACTTGCCAAGCGCAATATTCCTGCCGTTATCATGGAACCATTGCTTGGAGGCCGACTGTCGAAGGTGCCGGGAAAGGTGGCGGCTTATCTCCTTCAGCGCGAACCCGAGAAGAGTGTTGCCTCGTGGGCGTTCCGCTTTGCGGGTACGATGCCTGGTGTGCTCACTGTCCTCAGCGGTATGACGCGCATGGAACATCTGCAGGACAATATCCGCACATACTCCCCACTCAAACCGCTCAGCGACGACGAGTTGGCATTCCTTGAGGAGGCTGCGAAGATTATGGTGCAGTTTGGAAATATCCCTTGCAACGACTGCAAGTATTGCATGCCATGTCCTTACGGTATCGACATTCCCGCCACATTATTATATTATAACAAGTGTCTGAATGAAGACCGTATGCCCGTGGGCGCTCAGGACGAGAACTACCGCAAGGCAAGGCGCGAGTTCTTGGCGGGTTACGACAAGAGTGTGCCAAAGTTGCGTCAGGCCAATCACTGTATCGGTTGCGGCAAATGTCTGTCGCATTGTCCACAGAGAATAAATATCCCGAAGGAGCTTCATCGTATTGATGCATACGTGGAGCGTCTTCGTCAGTCAATAAATCATAGTTAACTCCTTTAACTCCAAAATTTAATAATAATACAAAATATGACAACATTGTTTATAGGCGGAATAGGCATGCAGGAAGTGCTGCTTATCGCATTGGTGGTGCTGCTGTTTTTTGGTGGCAAGAAGATACCCGAACTGATGAAGGGGCTGGGTAAGGGTGTGCGCTCGTTCAAGGAAGGAATGAACGACATCGAGAAGGACATCAAGGACACCAAGGATACTTCTGAGGAAGAGAAGAAATGAGTAAGGACGAGGGACTGAGCTTTTGGGATCATCTCGACGTGTTGAGGGCGATAATCATCAAGATTGTCGTCGTCACCGTGGTGTGCGGCATTGTGGCATTCCTGTTCAAGGACGAACTCTTTGCCGTTGTGCTCGCTCCGCGCAATCCCGACTTCATTACCTATCGTCTCTTGGCGCGGGTAAGTGGATTGTTCGGGGGCGACATTCCCGACAATCCCGTTATCCAACTGATAAACACAGGCCTTGCCGAGCAGTTTGTCATCCACATGAAGACTGCCATGTGTGCCGGAGTGCTCTGTGCGTCGCCTTATACCCTTTATCAGCTCTTCCGCTTCATCTCGCCGGCTCTATATGCCAACGAGAGGCGCTTTGCCATGCCCATAGTATTGGGCGGATATGTGATGTTCATGTTTGGTGTGTTGATAAGCTATTATCTTATCTTTCCCCTCACCTTCCGTTTTCTTGGCACCTATCAGGTGAGTGAGGATGTGGTGAACATGATTTCCCTGCAGTCGTATATGAGTACGCTTGTCTTGATGAGTCTGTCGATGGGCATTGTGTTCGAGATGCCCGTGGTATCGTGGCTTATGGCGCGCATGGGTTTGCTTTCCGCCTCCTTTATGACCCGCTATCGTCGTCATGCCATAGTGGTCATCCTCATTGTGGCTGCGATAATCACTCCCACCTCGGATGTCTTCACCCTCTTGATGGTGTCCCTGCCCATGTGGATGCTCTATGAGCTGAGCGTGTTAATAGTCCGTATCAGCGGAAAGAGAAGGTAAGATGTTGTCACTGTTGTCGTCAATAAATCCATCCTGATTTTTCCTAAAATGAGTGAAGAATGTCCTAAAAGGAATATTTTTGAAATTATTATGTAACACTTGTTTCATTATTAGGCAATTTTTTTGTACCTTTGCAATTCGAATATACTTGGTGTTATGAGAAAAGTGTTACTATGGATATTGGCAGCAACACTCGCTATTGGCTGCGACTCGTTTCAATACCACCCTTACGAGGTGAGGTTTGACGGCGAGAGAAACATCAACCACAACAATATCATTAAGATTGAGGAACAATGCCGCAATCTTGATTCACTATGTGTGGCATTCATCAGCGACAGCCATCACGACTATTCCGATCTGTGCAATATGGTGGATGATATCAATCGCAGGGATAGCATTGACTTCGTGATTCATCTTGGCGACCTCACCGACACTGGCACTATCAAGGAGTTTGTGTGGGCGCGGGATTATCTGTCAAGACTCAACAAACCATATATTGTTCTTATCGGCAATCATGACTTTCTCGGCACTGGCGACGAGATTTTTCGCAAGATGTTTGGCGAAATGGATTTGTCGTTCATTGCCGGTAGGGTTAAGTTTTTGTGCATCAACACCAATGCCACTGAATACGACCATATTGCCGACATTCCCAACTTTGAGTTTCTTGAGAATGCCGCAATAGCCGATTCAGCCCTTTTCGACCGCTCCGTTGTCTGTATGCATGCCCGGCCATATAGCGACCAATTTAACAACAATGTGGCAAAACCATTTGAATACTACGTTAAGCAAATGCCGGGAATACTCTTTTGTGTCAACGGACATGACCACAACTTACAGATTGACGACCTCTTCGGCGATGGTCTGATGTATTATGGGTTGACGTGCACGAGCGACCGCAAATATATGATATTTAATATCAACAAGGAGGGATACCGATATGAAATCATTGATTTTTAGTATATTGTTTTTATGTTTCGCTTTTGGCGCAAGTGCCACCGAGAGAGACTCGGTGGCAATAGCCGACTCTCTGTTATATCTGGATGCTTCACCCACGGAGAATGTGCGCGTCGAGAGTGCCACCATGTCAAGATACGACCGTCGCATTCATCGCCGCCGCGAACATTGGGCGGAATTGATTCCCACACAGTTTATCATGCAGTATGCCGGAAATATGGGCTTGATGTCAATCGGCATCGGATGGGACTATGGCAAGCACAAGCAATGGGAGACAAACCTCATGTTTGGCTATCTGCCCAAGATCAGCAGTCACAGGGGAAAGCTCACAATGACTCTCAAGGAGAATTATCTGCCATGGAGCATGTATCTCAAGCAAGGATGGATGCTTGAGCCCCTTTCGTGTGGATTGTATATCAATACGGTCTTTGGTTCGGAATTTTGGGACAATCAGCCAAGTCGTTATCCCGACAAATACTATGAACCATTAAACACGAAAATTCGTCTAAATGTGTTCCTTGGTCAACGCATCACAAAGATTATTCCCGCCAACAAGCGCAAGTTTCTGAAAAGCATCTCCGCCTTCTATGAGGTAAGTGCATGCGACCTCTATCTCCGCCTTCTCTTTATGGAGAAAAAGGTGACCTTAGGGGATATCCTTTGCCTGTCGGTGGGAGTGAAGATGCAGATATTGTAATTAATTAAAATTTGGCTAATTCATAAATTTTTGATAATATCAATGCATGGGTAATTATCGTAATTAATGTAAAGGTATGCGGCGGTATTCATTATTTGTATTATCTTTGCAGCCGTAATGAAGCGAATAATGTTCTTGTATGCATTTTGCATGGTGGTAAATATGTCGCGTGGACAGCGCACTTGCGTTGTGGCTGACATGTTCACTCACATTCCGATTGGGAATGTGAAGGTGATTGCCGACCATTATGAGAGCAAGGCAAGTCGATGCCCAAGCCATCGGGCCATGACTTCCTGAGCATCTTCCGCCGCAAGGTGTCGGCAAAGAAACGCAGGGAGCGAATGAAGGCTATTGAGAACTATTAAATCAGCTAAATATCACAATATAACATTTTTTAAGGACTCAGTGCATTGAATATCAATAATTATTATTAATTTTGCTGCCAAAAGAATTATATCATGAATAAAAAACTATTGTTATTGATTCTATTTACCGTCTTTACCAACATGAATATTATGGCGGCAAAGGGTGAGAAGACTACTGCACGTCAGGAAAATAAGGTGCTCGTGCTCAGTTCCTATTATCAAGGATACATTTGGGCTGGAGCACTCGAAAGTTCCATTGTGTCACACTTCTCGGTTGACCGTAAATGGAATGTCGAGGTGGATTATCTCGACCTTGTAGCCAATCGCGACAGCAGTTTCATGCATCATGAGGCCGTGAGACTTATGAATGAGCACGACGCCAACAAGAAGAATATCGTGATACTGCTCGGTGAGGAAGCCTGGATAATGTATCGCTCGTTTATGAGTGAGGAATGGAAGAATGTGCCTTGCGTGGCTCTTTTCTCTGGCACATACACCATCAGTGCCTCCGACTACAGCTCTTGCCGCGAGATTACCGACGACATGAAGATTTCATTGGAGGACTCGCGCAAGGGAATAAACGCCACACTCATCAACGACACGTATTTCGTTGAGCCAACCATCCAACTCGCCCTGAGCCTAAGGCCGCAGACCCAGCATCTTGCCCTCGTGAGCGATACATGGCAGATAGGATTCATGGTGAGAGAAAAGACCAAAAGGATAGTAAAGGAGAAATATCCAAGTCTCGACCTTATCGATCTCAATAACAGGGAGCTCACCACAGCCCAACTGAAAACCCGCTTGGCCACGCTTCCAAAGCATACGGCAGTTATTTTCGACTCGTGGTTCAGTCAGAGCAAGAACACCGCCAACCGTGCCCTTTATCCCGACAACGCCATGAGGTATATAGCTAGTTCGCTGACGGGAGATGTCGTGTTCGGCCTTTACGATATGGGCATACGCTTCGGTGTGCTTGCCGGAGGAGTATATCCCACTACCGAGGAACTGCAATCCAAGCTCATCGATGTGCTCACAAAGATAGAGAGCGGTGTGCAACCCAAGGATATGGCCTTGGTGAAGCTGGACAATGCAAAGACATATCTCAACTACCAGACATTGCAGAAATACGGCATCCCTGAGAATCTCTATCCAAAGAATGCCATATACTTCGGCAAACCCATAAGTTTCTTTGAGCGTAATGAGAAATACATCCTTGGAGGAGTATGCGCCCTGATAGCCATTGTTGTCATTATTACCATAGTGGCTTTCTTCGAGCGCAAGCTAAAGCGTCAGACAAAGATGCTGCTCGCCGTGTCGCGCGAGAACGAAAAGGGCAAGTCGAACTTTATCACTAACATGGGGTATCTGTTGCGCTCGCCGCTGAATGCCATACAGATGTCTATTGACATGTTGGACAAGTCGAACATGAACGACAACGACAAGGAGCTGCTCACGTTTATCAATCAGAACAAGGGTATGCTCCTGAATATCTTTAATGACATAATAGACCTTGGTAAGGCTGGCGAAGGCAATCTCAACCTCTCGCTTACCGACGTGGATGTAGAGTCGACAATAATGAATATTCGCGAGGCGCTGGGCAATGTCAGTGGCATACAGTTCACCATTGAGGGCGACGGCAACCCCCATTTTGTCAAGGCCGACCCCAAGCGCTTCTCCCAAGTGGTGAGCTATGCCATCGTTAATGCCGACTATTACAAGATGACAGGCAAGGTGGCTGTTAAGTTCTGGGGCAATCAGGACGAGGTGGTTGTACAGGTGGGATGCATTGCCAACTTCTCCGAAAAAGACACAGAAGACCTGTTCGATGTGTTCAACAACCGCACCAATCCCGCCAAGAGCGGTCGCAGCAATCTCGAACTCCCGCTATGTCGCAAACTCATGCAAGCCATGGGAGGCAACATCACCCTCGAACGCCTTGCCGACGACCAGTGGGCATTTGTAATCAGGATTTAATAGCTGTGCAGCCACCATCATGAGGCAGGCATCGACGTTGCCATCGTCGTCCGCAGGTTCGAAGTCCACGAGATAGATGTCCTCGCCTAATCCCATAGAATGAGGGGCGTTCACCGCCACCACCGTCTCCTTGCCATCAATGACCACCGTTGCGGCATATTGCGTCGGTGTTCCGTCGGCGGCATTGCGCTCAATCCTGAACTCCTTGAGCCGGAGCGAGTAGGGCAGACGCACGGTGCGATAGTCGCGATCGTAGGCCTCGTTGGTATCATATCCCTTGGTCACCATCCCCCTCAGTTCCTCGTTGAGGCACGCCCCCGCAAGTTCGCCCACCACACAAGCCGCAGCCGTCAATCCGAGGAGCCAGCACGCCGTCTTTCGCGAGCGCAATGCCCTCATCCATTTATGCAATATATTTCCCTCATTCATTCTGGCTGCAAATATAGAGAAAAAATGAAAACAGAAAATAATATGTATATCGCAAATGCAAAGAAATCATAAAAATGACATGATAATCGTCGATTTTTCAATCAAAAATACTGAAATATTAAAGAAATAATGTATTTTTGTAGCAAATATTCATCCAAAATAATAAAACAATATGAAAACTTCACGACATTCATTCAACATGATTCTCACTCTGTTGTCATTGTTCTGTATAAATATGGTGGCAATGGCACAGGACGATTCAGCTGCCATGACATGGGAGACGTATGGCGAGGGAGCCAGTTTTACTGCTGAGGGCGGAGTCACCCAGGACATTGCGCTGTCAACCGATGATGATGGCCTGGTATATACTATCTACACAGCCCGCGGATTGGCATGGGTGGCATACGCCACCAACTACGGCTTGATATCCAAGGAGGTGGTGAATGCTCCTGAGAGACAGGGATTCGTTGACTGCACCCTGAAACTCTCTGCCGACATCAACCTCAGTCAGACTCCTGAGGGAATAACCGATTTCTCAACTCAATGGAGTCCGATAGGCTGTTCGGTGAATAATGCGTTTTGCGGAACCTTCGACGGCGATGGCCACACTATCAGTGGATTATCCGTGACCGACGAGTATTTCGCCGGATTGTTTGGCTATGTGGCTTCGGGTGGTTCTACGGCTCCAGTTATCAAGAATCTCACGGTGGTAGGGGTTGACGTATGCGGAGTCATTGCCGGCGGTGTGGCAGGCTATTGCGATGGCGCAACAATCACCAACTGCACTACGCTTGAGAGTAAGATCTACACCCTTGCCCACTCGGAAATTGACCCCGCCTACGAGTCGATGAACCAGTCGGTGGGCGGCATTGCTGGATATATGATCAACGGCATTGTGGAGAATAGCCAGAGCAGCGGCAGTGTCACCAAAGGCAATTACGCAGGTGGAATTGTGGGACTCACTGAGACATCACAAGTCCTCAGTTCCCATTCTTCGGCTTATGTCAGTGCCACCAATGCCGCCGGAGGTATTCAGGGCGCGATGATTGGCGGCACACTCATGAACTGCTATGCCCTCGGCCAGATAGAATCCCAGGGATATGCAGGAGGAATATGCGGCAGCGTTGCCGACAAGAATGCCGACTTCACCGCCACCCTTCAGAATTGTGTGGCCCTAAACATCGGCGGAATATCAGGCACTACCGCCTCGGGCAGGATTATCGGAGTCATCGTCAACAATGAAAACCAGTACATCCATTCCAACTATGCCTCTATATTGATTGGCGAGCAGAAATCATCCATCCTTGATGGCACCGACTGCCGTTACAACCAATTAATTTCCCTCTGTGGCAAAGACGCCGTGCAGCCCGCCTATCAGTATATTGGTGGCGGCGAGATCACCATTTCAGCTGGCGCAAACACCACCGTTAGCCTTGTGGATAAAACAGGCGACAATCCCACGGCGGCTTATGGCGAGACCGTTCTATTGAATGTCGTCGTTGGTGAAGGCTATAAAATCAAGTCTATCGATGGTAAAACGACTGACGGCGATGAAACGTTTTTTGTTTCACAGTCAGGTGATAACTACTCATTCGAGATGCCCGCCAAGGCTGTTACAATCACTTCTGAGGCAGAGGAGGCATTTAAATCGTTTGTTGTTGACGGAGTGAAGTATAAGACTATTGAGAACACGACCAATGAGGTGGCTATAATAGGCAAGGACGGCTCTGCCACAGCCTTGACCTTCCCCGAGTCTGTCCCATCGCCCGACAACAATGAGCTGAACTTTGCCGTGACGCAGATTGCCGACAATGCTTTCGAGAATGACTCGGAGATAACCTCAGTGGAGATACCGGCGTCGATTGCGTCGATAGGAGCGAAGGCCTTCAGCGGATGCAGCAAGTTGGAGGATATTATATTTACTGGCACTGTACCGCCGACAATCGGAGAGGGCGCATTTAGCAAAATCTCCACAGGTGCGACTATCACCGTGCCTGTACAATCTATTGATGCATACAAAGCGGCTCTTGGCGATGCCTTGGCAAGCAAGGTCATTGGCGACCAGGCAGTGATAACCGTCGCCCAGAATATACAGGGCGGCAGGATAGATGTATTTGTAGTAAACGGCGATACCGAAACACTGCAGACGCCCGCAGACGGCAAGGTGCTCGTTGACTGGGGAACTCAGGTTAAGATTGAGGCTGTGGCAATAGATGGTTTCGGTATTTCTTGGCTGAAAATTGATGGTGAAAAAGTGATTGGCGACACATATACCGTGAGCGAGATTCGCTACGACATCACTGCCGAAGCAGAGTTCTATTATAAAATTGCCACCACAATCGATAAAGGAGGTAATGAGAGTGTTACAATTAAAGGTTCGATAGATACAACTGGTGATACGCAAACGGTAGTTGTAACCCATTGCGATAAAGGTTCCGAATCTGCTACAATTCCTGACTATGCTGAGAGTATCGGTGGAAATATTCCCGTGACATCCATCGCGGCGAGTGCTTTCGAAGGATGTGCAGTGCTGAAGTCTGTTGAGATTCCTTCTTCTATCACGACGATAGGCAGCTATGCCTTCAAGGGCTGCACAAGTTTGGAGAAATTCAAGATTAAGAAGACCACCACTGCAATGCCTTCTCCAAGTGCCACCCGTGCCGCCGCGCGCGCAGCAGCCGATGATGTGGAAGTGCCAGAGGTGGACGAGCATGCCTTCGACGACATCGTGGACAAAGCCACGCTCTACGTGCCCGAGGGATGGAAAGAGGCCTTCAAGGCCGACTCCGAGTGGGGCAAGTTCAGCAAGATAAAGGAATATCTTGACGATGAGAACGAGACGGTGCTCGCTGAACTGACGCTGACAGCCTCTGCGGGCGGCAAACTGGTTGCGAGTGAGGTGACTTCATCGGATGGCACGCCGACCTTAAAGGTGGCTGAAAACTCAGATGTTGAGGTAAGCATCATGGCAGATGCAGGCTACCAGCTACAGAGTTTAACTCTTAATGGCATAGATGTCATGTCAAGCCTTGCCAACGGCAAGTTGACGATAAGCAGCCTCGAAGGGGAGAACACCCTTGTGGCAGTGTTCAGCACTCCCACAGGCATTCATTCAATAGAATCCTCAGGCAAAGTCGTCCTCCACGATCTCTTGGGTCGCAAGGTATCCTCTCCATCCAGGGGACTGTATATCAAGAACAACAAAAAGGTGATTATCAAATAATCCCCTCGTCTGCATAAAAAAAAACGGCACGGAGCGTCAGATAACTCTGCACTCCGTGCCGTTTTTAATATTTCAATTTTTCAATCTTTCAATTCTTTAATTCTTTAATTTTTTAATTCTTATTCAGGCACGGAAAACACGGATTATCACGTGCGCCCCCTCATTGCTGTAGGGTCTTTACTTTATGTAAGACCGCACCCCCGGATGGCTCCTATGTCGAATGGGCTCCGCATAGGCGGTCTTACATAAAGTAAGACCCTACAGCAGCGGGCGTTTGCGCAATCAACAATCAGCAATCAGCAATCAACAATCAACCATCAACAATCAATCATCATCCCAATCCGAGCCGAAGGCTCATAAACTGTGCTAATCTGTGGTCAACAAAACCACCGTGTCAATCCGTGTTAATCCGTGCCTAAATCAATCACTCGAAGTCAGCCGAGCCCGAGCCGCCGCCGCTGCTACCGCTACCGCCCTCGTCGGTGTTGTCACCCTCACCGCCAGTGCCATCGCCCTCGTCGGTGCTATCACCCTTGCCACTGTCATCTACAGGAGGCGTGGGATTATCTCCCTCAGAATCTCCCGGATTCTCGTCGGCAGGAACAGAGCCGTCCGTAGCCTGGGTAGTGGTAGTGCCCGGAGTGAGGAATGCGCTGTTCTAACCACCAGAGGTCTTCACCGAGCGCTTGTAGGCCTGTTCACGAGGTCGCCAAGCTTGATGTCGGTGCGCACCTTGTCGCCAGAGCCAGTGGTCACGATGCTCGGCAGGGTGCCCTGGGTGAGCTGATAGGGAGCGGCGATACATCCGCCTCCAGCCACCTCCTCGCGGGTGAGATAGATGTCGGTGACGGGCATATTCACCTTCATGAATATGTTGTAGTCACTGCATCCCGCGGGCTTCGCCTCAAAACCGTAGTTGATGAGCGGCGCTATACCCTTGTACATCTGCACCACGTTGCCCCACTTGGTGCGCTGTCGCTGCTGCATGGGAGTGCGCGAGTTCTTCACTATGGTCGCCTTCTCAGATACGACCGTCTGTCCGTTCACTTGCTTGAAGGTAAGGCTACCAGCCGAACCGTTCAGCTTCTTCAAAAAGAGAACTCCTCGTAACAAACGAAAAGACTATCGGGATGTGGAGGGGAGGCTGCTGAGTGTGCAGGGGAGATATATGGGGAAGGAGGACAAACCCCGATTCCGCTTTCCTCGGGGCTCGCACGTGGGGATGTACAACAAGCCGGTAATCAAGAGATTGAAGCAGGGCGATGAGCTGTGGATTACCGAGGGACCATCGGATTCGTGGGCTATGCTGTCGGCAGGACATAAGGCGGTGGCTATTCCTTCGGCCACATCGCTCACAAGGGCAGACATCGCTTTGCTGAGGGATGAATTGCCCGAGGGTGTGTCGCTCCACATGTATCCCGACAACGACGAGCCGGGGATGAAGCTCTTCGAGGATTTGAAACGGTGGTTCCCGCAGTTGCAGGGCCATGTGCTGCCCGAAGGCTATAAGGACTTCGGTCAGTGGTATGCTGAACATGTATATTAATATCTCTCCCTAATCCACATGGCGAAGAAGGGGTCATAGACCATGTATTTGTTTTTGTCCTGCGTGATGAAGTCCTTGTCGAGAAGCCCCCTCAGTGCTGCCGTGACCACACTCGCCGTTTGAAGATGATGGCGCTTCAAGAACATTCGGCCAGTGACTGCCTCTGCTATACCATCTTTTGCAATGGCTATAAACACCTCACGCTGCTTTTCGGGAATAGTGTCGATGAGGATAGTGAATGCCTCGGAGAACATGCCGATGATATAGACGATAGCCTTTTCTACAATATCCACAGTGCACCTTTCGCCCACGGGAGTCTGGATGAACATCACGTTGAGCACCCTCTGCATACAAGATGTAACAGCATCAAACCTGTGATATACCTCCGACACGGCATCACTGTCTATCCGCTTGCCGTATTTCTCAAACTGGAGTTGGGCAAATTCCACATATTTCTCTTCGGATATTGGGGCAAGATTCATAATCATCACCGACTGGTAGAACGGGCGGGCTGGGGATATGAAGATCTCAGCCATAAGATGACGCTTTGAACCTGCAAATATGAATGTGGCATTGTTGCATTTCTGTACGTATGTGCGCAATAGTGCTTCCACATTCGCAACATCCTGATATTGAGCTATCTGCTGAAACTCATCGATTGCCACAAGGCACTGCCGGTCGGCATTGGCAAGATATGAGAAAATCTCATCCAATGTGACAGTGGGATTTTCAATATCTCCAAGCCCTACACTCCACATCGGGTTGTTGTTGATGTCGAAAGATATTTCCGAACGTATGGAGCGGATGGCATTTACAAATACCTCCCAAGCCTTTCGCCCACGGGGCTTGAGCTCGTCGAGTATAGCCCTGCCGAAGACATTGACGAAGTCGCGCACGCTATTTGTTGAGTATATGTCAATGTGGAATGTATAAAACCGCTCCTTTATCGCCTGTTGGTTGAAGCAATGGTAGATCAAGTCGGTCTTGCCCACACGTCTTGGCGAGATTAATGCCATGTTATTGCCATTTATCAGCAGTTCCACCATTCTATTGGTTTCTTCCACCCTGTCGCAGAAATATTCAGGTCCTGCATACCCTTTTGTAACAAACGGATTGTCCATAATGCATTGTTTTTGAGTGCAAAAATACATATTTTCCTCGAATTATCCAAAATAGGATAATCCTTTTTAGGATAATTTATATATTACGCAAGTATTTCTCAAATAAATCCCGAATTGTTTGGCAGTTCGGGATATATTACTGAACTTTCGCTTTAATTTTGCAGCGTGAATAATAGAGTATCTACGACTCTT
>OBLI01000150.1_pt1 | contig 74651 bp, 87 predicted proteins | sample 1519701 | NCBI WGS metagenome assembly OBLI01 (sample SAMEA3663005, study PRJEB22513) | pig gut metagenome | biome: pig gut; feature: pig-associated habitat; material: faeces | place: France | collected 2012
CTGAGTCTTCGGATGCAGATAATGTCAGGTACATTTTTAATATACCTGAAAATCATCCTAATCCGGAGTTTATAATAAATATTTTAAATGAGAGATATAAATTCAATGATAATATAAAATTCAAAGTAGTAAATGGGTACGTTGAGAAAAAGAAGAAGGTGAACAAGCAACGTCTCAACGAAGTTATGAGCGAGTATCCATTCATTTTCGATAAATCTCAAAAACTTGAAGATAAGATAGTATATTTTATTAAAAAACGATATGAGTATGACATAGATCCATCACATGTGTCAGATATACTTTATGGGGATAATAATGAAGAGAGCTGATTGAGCTCTCTTCATATTTTTACCGTTTTTGAAAAAGAAAGGAAAATAAAAATAGTTTTATGTAATTGTACTATAATTAGAAATTTGTGTCCGGTGCGGTTTTCTTATCACTTCCAACTTTTGGAAGTTCTGCTGCCCATGTCTTTATATTTGAGATGTAGAATGTCTGCCATTTTTTAAATGCATCTTCCTTGCTACCCATCTTCTCATTATATGTGTATGGTTTAACATAAAGGGCTTTTGCATCGTTGTGGAGAACTTTCCATTCCCACCCCTGCGGAGTTGTGTTGAAATGGTAATCTCTGCTAAAAATGATTCTTGCAGTAGATGTCATCTTAGCATTAATCACGCCATCCTTATTTTTATCATTGCCAAATCTTGTATTAATATGGCCCGGACTTGCATACTTCACTTGGTATCCTTTTGATTCAATTTGTTTTACAATCGGTTCAATAAGATCTGGAATACTTGAGTCATTCTCTGATTCAAAATACATAAATGCCAGATCGTCTGCTAAACTTTCTCTCATATTCGAATAACTTCCTTCCATTGTAGATTCTTTTATATATTTTTTCAATCGATTTTTGTCACCTATTGATGACGCATCTATATTGTATCGTTCCATATTTTCGATAATCCTATTAGCCAATTGTTCCTCATACTTAGGTTCAACATAATTGAAGAACTTGATAGCAGCCTTCACGTGTTGCTTATCTTGCATAGGATATTTTCTTTCTTGAGGAATTCCAAATACATCATCTGGCAATTCGGAACGTTTCACAGATTCATTAATAACATCATCCGTTTTGCAAGCATTTATTAGCTGAAGTAATACTTTATCATCTTTTATCATTCGTTTTACCGTACCAGGTGCATACTTTATGATATCTTTAGTAGACCATTTCTCTCGTTTCACCTTTCGAATGAATGAAGTTAACACTGATGTTCCCTTAATAACCATAGGTTTGATTATAGTCTTTCTAAAGGTACAGTATTCGTATAGTTGAAGTCCTTCAACAATAAATTTTGTATCTTTGTGTTTATTAGCATACGAGCGCACAAAACTTATAAATCTGACGTTATTTAAGAATATTTCATCGTTTCTCATTTTTCCCGATTTAAGTCTTTCATAAACTGACTTGTGAGAGGATAAATATTCGTATATAACTTTATTTGATTTATCTTTTTTAATTTCATCCAACGACTGTGAGCATAGATTGGAACACGGATCCATAAGGTCCAATTCAACATACTCGGCATGATATTTTGATGCAAATGATCTTCCTATCGTACTTTTCCCTGACCCTGTCAGACCTGTGACAAATAATATGTTACTTTCTCCAGATTCAAATTTATCGAAATCAAAATAATAATCATCTTTGTTCATGAATACTGATTCATTCACATTTGTTTTGCTCCAGTCCTCATCTGGGTCAAACCCGTGTTTCTTTTCCCATTCAACCTGAGAATCTCGAGCATGTTTAACAGCAGGATTTCCGTCATTGTGTATTCCCGATGCTCCGTCAGTTACGATGAAATAATTTGCATTGTATTTCTTCGCCAACTTTCCAACCTCGGACACAAATTTCCTAGCAGTTTTAACATCCTTACACGCCTCGCTATACATCTTTACTAACCTTGTATAATTTGTCTCATTATCACAACCGAACAATTCTATTGACTTCATGTCAGATTTTCTTTTTTGTTCATCTGTCATTAGTTGCCAATTTGAATGAATTCTGTTCAATTCGTTTAGAGACGGTTCTTTATGAATCAACTCAATTCCGGTATGACAGCGGAATTTGTGGGCGGGGTCAGCTACCAATTTGTCAGCCATATCCTTTCCATAATTTTTAACTATCTCATCATATGTATACGGAGGGTCATATTTAGTTTCAGACGACTCCGTCACCACCTGATATTTGTCGGAATACATCATTTTATTAGGTAATCTGACTTCCTCAATATTTACAAATTCTGGATTAAGGTATTTTCTCATTACAGGATATGTCCTTCTCATGAACATCTTAAATCCTTCTTTTGTAAAATATGATCTGCTACTCTCATTATATTTCGGAGGTTTTGGTAACCATCTCATAGCATCAGACTTTAATAGGTCAATCCAGATATTTAATGGAATATTATTTTTCAGGGCGTTGTAAATTCCTTCTCCATTATATGTTACTCGGTAGTACACATTAGTATACTTATTTAAAGCTTCTCTCCATTCAAGCTTTAATCTGTTAACGACGTCTTTTATGGGAAAAAATTTCCCCCTTATCATTTTTTCATCCTTATCGTATTCATCTATATAACCATTGTAATCGCTATCGTACTCGGCCACATAGACTTTACTTAGGCTTCCATCGTATTCAAATGGTAAGACCGATTTATGCTTACTTATGTGTGGTGGGCAGCCCTGAATTCTGTCGATTCCTGTATATATGGGGTTTTTTATATTTATTCTAGCCTCTTCTCGGCATTCATTGGCGACTTGAGTGATATCGTCAATATCTTTTTCAGCACTTCCGCCCGGAATGATAAGATTTCCGTGCTTATCCAATGAAACAAACACTTTATCCCCATTTATGATGAGACATTCAACACGATATCTGTAGGTTCTACCATCCACATCAACAGCAGCGTTCCATTTACCGTGTGCATCATAAGCTCCGTATACTGAACTGACTGATTCGTTTATGTTTTTATCAATCCACTTCCAATTCCACTCATATAATTCTGCAATTTTATTACCATACTTATATCTCTGTGGATTCTTTTTAGCATCAATTACATGGATTTTACCTATACATTCGATTTGTACGGGTTTCCTTATCCAGACTTCTCCAGTTATGGATCTGTCTGGTACTTGAGAGACTGACGGCGTATATATGTCTCTTTTTTCTATGCCGATCGGAGAATATACAAATAGATCAGTGTTTTTGAGATTTTGGCTAAGAGCTGTCACTGCTCCATTGATCGATGTACTAAAACATACTCGCTTAATCTTATTATCCTCAAATCCATTATCAGTCAAAAAATTCTGAGGGATTCTGGGTTCTAATGTGGTTTTAGATTTCATATCGGCTTTTGTTACAAAATATAGATTGGTGTTTGTATCTTTTTCATTTATCTTATCCATTGGTATTATGTCACCCCTTTCTATTTATATTACATGGTACGACCCCAAAGAACCTCTTACATTTTTCATTGGAACATAAATATACCGGTTCTCCTTTAAAGAAAACTTTAACTTTAGAGCCACACTTTGGGCATACGGTTGGTACTATCTCCCCCTTATCATTTTTAACAACTTTATTAGTTTTTTCGTTATTGGATTTCTCATTGAGAGGAATTTGTGGGAGCATATTTCCTATACTAAACTCGTTTGTATATACATACTCCAGATACTCTCGATATGACTTTAAATTTTTCATATAATCACCTTTTAAAAAATAATTGTTTATATTAATGTGCATTATTTATGGAAAAAAATAAGGCTAATAAAGCCTTATTTAAATGTATCACCAAAGAATCGTAGAAACAACTTGAGGTCATCATACTGATACCCTTCTTGAATTTCGGTAAGTATGAAATCTGCAGGTGGACCATACGATGAATAATATGGCTCATAAAAATCACCTACATCATATTTTGGTCTAAGTTTAAAAAATCCGTAGAACTTAAAATACATGAGTTTATTTAACGCATCGAGATATTTGCTATTGATGACACTTGCGTCGAAGAAACATCCCATATATTCATCCCACATTCTATCAGAATTAATCATCACAGTTTCTTCTTCTTTACATGTACAAAGAACAGATACTGCGACTCTCTTATTCAATATATCCCCTCGTGTATAAAACTGACCATTTATCAGTTCACATTTTCTCCACTTAGATGAGAATTCATTATATTCTCCTTGACTAACGTGAGTTTCTTTATGAAAAATAAATTTATTCATGTTTCTATGCTTTTTAAATTCATTGGCAAACTCCTTCTTGTTAGTAAATGCATATAGTATGGGGTCATTATCAAAATCATCAAGAGGTTTTTTATAAAACAAATATAGATTCATGGTATCCTTTCCTATCATTCAGCATATGTATTAATATGAGAGTGGATATCCACTCTCATATTTTTCACATTATCGATTCTTTGTATCTCTTGTTTAACTCATCAATTTCTTTCAGAGTATCATAGCCAACATCCATGGGCTCGCTTATTCTCTCCGAGACAATTTTTAAAGTTTTGGAAATATAGTCCATTTCTTTTTTACTCAAACCCCCATCTTCAATCAAACGATAGAGGGTTTCTTTACATCTTATAAGATCATAATTCCCAGCATCAGATTCTTGTTTTAATGTATCATATAGTTCGTATGGTACGTATTGACCATCACAGATAACAAGATATAAATCTTCATATTCTGGCATCGATCTTATTTTCTTTTTATTTTTGATTTTAATCATGGTGAAATCGTCGCTATTTGGCTGATTGTCAATAAATTCTTCCACGACATCATTGTCATCATGAATAGCAACGATTCTCTTATTCATAACAGCACCATACATAATTTTTATACCGACATTGCCAAATGGAATACTTTAGATATTTTATTTAGTGTTTCAGGCTTAATTTTATTCTTAACAGCATCAATTGATAAGAATGCGATCAATAATGCCATTATGAGTTTAGCAATCATTTTTATTATTGGAGCCGCCTGCTCTAATAATTTTATGGTTCTGTCTAGAAATCCAGTTTTTTCCCATTTCTTCGCCATCTTAGCTCTACACTTTATAGATTCCATATCTGTGTAGAATTCTTCAGACGCCTTATTTATCTTTCTCCTTTCTTTGATACTAGCTTTCTTATCAGCTTCAGCTAATTGAATCCTATATGATTCAATTTCATCGAGTGCTTTACGAAAGTCTTTTCCAAGTTTTTTCTTATCACTTGTTTGTGCCATAAACATGACATCTTCTGCACACTTCAGATGTTTGTTCTTCTTCTTTTTCTTTTTGCCCATTTTCATCATGTCCTTTCATATTGGGTTACAGAAATATAATATATAATCATACAGTAAGAGATATATACATACTTCTAAGTTTGTCGGTTGTTCTTCCTTTAAACATCATTATAGCAATTGGATATAATATTGATTTAAAATCGACCATTTCACCAGTCATTTTATCAATGACCGTGTATCTGAACGTGGTAGCCATTAATTTCATAAAATCCCAGTAAGGAATTTCGTAACACCTGTTATATACCTTGGAAAACACACCCCTTTGTTCAAAAACATCATGTAACTTTTTTTGCTTATGATTAAAAATATCATAATTACTTTTAGTAAATACCATCACATCATTTATACCCATTTTTGGGACAGGCAGACTTCGAATACTTTTAGACGGTGAGACATAAGGAAGTTTGAACTTCTTATTATCATGTGATGTCGTCCATGCATATTCTCGTAGCAATGTGTACGGAAGATAACCCGATATCCCATCATCTTTATTACTTAATGAATTGACCAAAGATGTCATCAAATCCATATCAACATTCACCTCCCCTTTACACCTTGACATTTTTAAGTCCATCACTATATAAGATCTATCACACAAAAATGATCTCCTACTGATAATATCTCGAAAGTCGCATGTTTTCATATTTTCAATATTTTCGGCTAGATAGTATGATGTCATATTGTCTTGAATAGATTTCACTATTTTATTGAAATCTAACCTAAATTTACAATCATACTTATCAAACTCATCCTCAAGAACCACCGTATCAGAATCAGTCAGATCTTCAGCATTTAAGTATACCCCAGTCGGCTCTAATATTCTATAATTCCAAGGAGTATAAACAATGATAGACATGTGGCGTGATACTGTCAATGTTCTCATTTGATCTGACGGATTCACATATATGAATCTAAACTCAGGAACGATATTTTTCATAAGAGCATATAACTGTATCAGCGAATAAGTGCTTCGTGCTCCCACTCTTTTTAAATTTTCCATATATAAAACCTCCTATCACAATATAAATTGATAATGTAATTTGCATTTTTATAATATATTAATTATTTTTTATTATGAACCATAACAATATACTAAAATTATGGTAGCAAGGTTCCGGCGTAGGATGCCGGAAGTTACAGTAGTTACCACACCCTCTTTTGGACTAGAGCTTTCTATGCTTTAGAACTTAAGAGGGGGTGGCTATGCCACGAAATAGGTATATATAAAAAGAATGTAATAATATAAAAAAATAAAAAACAAGAAAAAAAAATAAAATAAAAAATGAAAGAAAAGAGATAGTAGAAATAGAGAGATGGAATAAAGAATATAAAAAAGAAGAGAGAACCCCCGAAGAAAAAGAGGAGAGGGGGTTTAAGGGGGAGAGGAGATATATAAAAATCCGAATCCCAATAATATATAAAGATAAAGAAGAAGAGCTTAGCTCTTCTTCTTTTTAACCTATCAGATTAATAATTGTGTCTGAAAAGGATTTGATTTTTGACTTGATGTCTTCCATTTCGTCAATTCCTTTTAATATTTTATCAAGTTTCTCGATCTGGTCAATTGTTAACTGAATAGAGTACTTGATTCTAGAACCATTAAAGATATAATTTAACATATTCAGATTATATCCGGAATTACTATTAGAAGAATTCAAACCCTTACGATTAGATATTAAGTAATCAAGAGAATTCGAAATTCTGGCACTATATTTATTAAGAATAGATTCAGATATCTGAACATCATCAGATGTAAATACTATTTTCAAATCCTCATTATCAACGACAACATTGGAATTTAAATATAACTTCATAAACGTACTAAAAGTAGTATTTAAAACAAATGTCAGATATGTCATTTCTTTAATGAAAAACGGAGTAGTTCTTTCAGCTGTTTGAATATGAGATATTTGTTTATTGAGATTATCTGGATTATTTCCAAAAAACACTAACTGACCCATCGGAGTATTAACATGAGCCAAGTTAACTGTTTCATCTCCGTATTGATAAAACTTGGTATTTGTCATATATTCCGTAACTAAGTCAAGATCAGTTGACTTTCTTGCAATATATGAATAGAAGTTGTTATAGAAAGCTTCGGCAATTATATTCTCCATATCAGACTCTTCTGGGTATTCCTCAAAACATGACCCATTTTCTTTGAAAATATCCTCAATAAAACTACCGGTCACTGAAGGAATTGACGAACCTTTGAATATAGCGAATACATGGTAGGACATACAACCAATAGGCAAAATATTGTCTACCATGGATTCTGTTTTATTAATATCTTCATCATTAATCATTTCATTATGAAGATCTAATAGACAGTCAACTTTCTGATTCATATCAAACTCTTTTTCTTTATTTGTGAAGTTTTGATAATCATGGCTGAGTATTTTTACGGATGAAGCAAACTTTTTGAGATAATAAATCTCAATAGTAGTTAGCCCATCAAGTTCTATACCAATCATACAGTGCTCGAGAAAAGAGAAAATATTACTTCCATATGCTTTTCTCTTTTCAGTTTCTGCACGTTTATATCCGTCATACAATCTTTCAAATCCTGAAAGATTTATTTGTTTTATTACCATTATGAATTTCCACCCTTCTTTGTAGCATTTGAGCCGGTATGTTCGGTTATAAGTTCACATGTCATCATACCATTATTATACTTGAGATTTGGACAGCTGTTACATTCACCCATATCATCATCTCTACCAAACTCCATAATGATTTCACTTGGATCCAAGTTTTTCCTACATTTTTCTGCCATCATAATTCATTCCTTTCATTTATTTAAAATTTCTTTTATATAGTTGCTAACCTCACCGGTAACCACATCTATATCTACATTAATAAATGTATTTGTTTCACCAATGCCTACAGATTTCAGCTTATCATCAGAAAAATCATTATTATCAGATATAAATCTTCTAGCAACCTCTCGATAATTTGGATTCCAGTTCTTTTTCTCTCTCATTATCATTCTATAAAGTCTTTCCTCATCAGGAACTGTAACATATATAGGATAAATACTATAATCCTCGATATTTGGATTTGAAATTATCATCTCATACATTACCAACGAGCCGGTCAATACTGATACTTGCGATTTTGGAAATCTGGTTCCATAAAACCATGAATCCGGTTTTCCAGATTTATCAATAACGTCATATTTTCTATGTTCCATGAATTGACCATTATCCACGTTTCTCATAAAGGATTTTCTATCGGTAAAATAATAGTCACGTCCATCTTTTTCATATTTTCTCGGTGGTCGAGTTGTAGTAGGTATAACCTTAGTTAAGTCACAATTAAGAGTTGTGAGTCTGTTAATTAATGTATCCTTACCAACTGAGCTTTTACCAAGAATACAAAATATAAACTTTTTATTGTTCATTAATAACCTCATTCCTTTCTCAATGGATTAAAACAATGTAACATGTATGATTAAATATCGAGGGATAAACTTTTAATATAAAATTATTAGAAAAGGAGTTTAGAACTAAATGAATATTTTGGAAACTTTAATGTGTGCGGCACCAATTGCAATTGTGGTGTTGTGGATAATTTATGGGGTTATCCAAATACGTAAGATTAGTCATGATGACGATATCACTAAGGTTGATGAACAGCTTGAAGTGGTTAAGAACATCATAGACAGCCTTGTTCTTGAGGAGAATCAGCTTCAAGTTGATAAGTGGAAAGCTCTCTCTAAGAATGGAAAGCTTACGGATGAACAAGCAAAACAGGCGTTCGATCAAGTATATAATGACGCATCCGCCATAATTGCCAGCAATCGTGTTCTGAATGGAGTGCTTGATATCTTCGCAGATCAAGATGGTCTCAAAATACTTATTGAAGAATCCGTTAATAAGAATAAGACCTCCTTCGCCAAACTTGAAACTATTCAAGCAAATGATATCATAAGTACCACGACGGATACTTCATCTCCAGATACAGTGATCGAAAATCTGGATTCAGATGATGAGCTTTATTAAAAATACTATGAATTAGATGAACTTTAGGGTTCATCTAATTTTTTCTTTATATATTATAACCATGAATCATATTCAATTGTATTAAAGAGGTGATACGTCATGAATGATATAAGTGATAAAGAGAAATTGCAGCGACTAAAACAGCTATCGGAATTCTATGACTATGGTGATAAGTATAATCATCATATAAAACAAATCAAAAAGGAGATAAAGAAAAGGGAGGTTGATAAACGTGGCTAAATGCAAGTATACTGTATGGATATTCTATCTCATTTCGGATGAAAATGTGTATGGAACAGAACCAAATGAGATATATGCATATACTACAGACATTGAATTTGCAAGTCAATTCGCATCTCAGAGAAATATGGATAAGTTTTATATGAGAAAAGTTAAAATGAATGACGAGCAGATTAATCAATTATATAAAGATTATATGGATGAAGACCTCAGAGAAATGATTTCAACCACACGAAATGGGAATAAAATGAAAGCGTGTGAGTGTAAAATCATAGTCACTAAAAGAGAAGCTGTGGCATGTATGAATATGGCAAGCCTATACACGAATGAGAATTTATATAGCAATTTAATTGTCGTTCCCACAATATTTAAACACAAGTATCAAAGGGCTTTATTTGGGATTAGGTATTCACCATTATATGAATACCTCAGAGGACTAAACATAATACATGATGATGTTAGAAGTAACATGTATCCCGATATGATAAATATTTTATTAGAAGAATTTGGTGAGTTATTTGATAGAAAGGAGAAATAATAGGTGAAAATCTATATGTTTTATCTATCACTGCCTGAAGATTTAAGTGAGTATGATGATACTGACGTAGAGAACTTTAGTATGATATCACCATATTTTAATAGGAATATGGAATATGATTCTGAAACTGGAAGATATGTCACTTTATATGCGATTACCGATAAACGAGAGCTTGCTGATGAGTTCGAGCTGACACATAATATGGATTTATTTGTTCGCATAAAAAGAAAACTTTCTCCAGATGAATGTACAGAAATATTTTCAGCATTTGAGAACTATAAATTGGGTGTAGTATCATTTGATAAAAAGTACCCAAGGTCCAGAGATATTGGTGTGGAGTATTTATTATTAACTCCATTAGAAGAGGATATACTGGACGATGACGACTTTAATGTCGAACAAACCCTTTGTGACTATGTAGATGTGGATTATTCCATATTTAAAGAAAAATATATAAGAGCCTTGGACTTTTTGTTATATTGCACATATAACAGGATAATGAATAGTGGTGACTCAGATTACTATGACTCAAATTTTTCATATGGTGTCACAGCAGAAGGTTATCCTCATCATCAAGTCAATTTGAACAAAGATATTCTCAAATTGTATATAAGATTCTTTGCTTTGTTATTGAGAAAGGACAAATGATATGAAATTATACAAATTCTATAAGAATCCATCGGATGAAGTTCTTGAAAATTGTAGTGATCTGACAATAGAAGAGAAGTATCCGCTTTATGCATTTACCGCAAATAAAAAATATGCTCAAAAATTTATGGAAACCAGAGACATGCAAAAGTTTATAAAAAGGGTTTCCAATATCGATAAGGATGATTATAAAGAATTTACAAATTCTAATCGAGGAAGACTATTGGAGTTCTTTGACTTTATTCATTTTAAAGGATACACTGATGATGCATGTGTCAATAAAGAAGAAAAAGTCACCATCCTAACAACGTGGGAAGAGAGAGAATTAACATCGGCTTCGGCAGATGATGGTATCACAGATTTGACCGAGTATGTGGATTATAACTTTTTCCCATTCATTTTCAAAGGCAAATTTGTGAAAGCTCTAGACTGTCTTCAGTATATAAGCCATTGGAAGTGTCTCGGATCTTCAGAGAAGTTTAGTCAGTTGCTACTCCCAGATGAAGCTGATGAGTATATGGACTATGTATCACCATCCATTAAAATAGATGAGTTCTCAATATACATTCTGTTATTTGGTGACACATATAAGTCGTAATTAAACCAGATAGTAAGTACATTTATGATAAAATATATTTTATCATATGGGAGATGGATTAATATGGATAAAGTTTCAAAAATCCTTAAACAAAAATACTCCATGCCAGAAGACATGGAGTATACGGTAACCCTCAATACTGATAAGGATCATATTAAATACATTAAGAGGATGGAACAAATAATACGTTCTTCAATGGAATATCGTGATTATATTGCATACTTGAAAGAGTATGTGAATATGAACCATTGTGCATTCTTTAATAATGTTGAAAATGGTCAGGGATCGAGAGTTCGTATCGAGATACACCATGAACCGTTAACACTGTTCGACATAGTAAAGACTGTCCTCAACAAACATATTGAGGAATCTATTCCGTTAAATGATTTGTATATAGCTGACGAAGTCATGGAACTCCACTACACAAACAAAGTTGGTCTGATTCCTTTGTCGAAATCTATGCACCAGATAATTCATAATAGCAATGAAGTTATTATACCTTTAAATCTAGTGTATGGTGATTTTAAATCATTTATAGAGGAATATAATGATTATCTGGATGAAGATCTTATAGATAAAATCGAGAGAAAAATCAACGACACTAGGTCATTCAATGAAGAAATGGTGGATAAATTATCACCGTCGTATGTTTATGTTGATGTAGACGGATATTCTCTTCCAAAAAAAGTTTTAATTGAAAAGCCTGAAGTGGCATAAAAAATAAATAGGAGTAGCTTTTGGGCTACTCCTATTTATATTGCAGTTGAGAAATTGTTGTAATTGGAAAATAACGGAAGTTTTGTTCCATTATGACTATGTTGAATGATAGATTTTAAATTTGTAAAAAACTTTAACGATAATTAACAGAAAGGATGTTTTAAAATGGGAAAGAAAAAATATAGTGATACAAATGCAACCATAGGAGAGTTTATATTCAGTGATTATATTGAAGGAATTAAGACTAATCATGCACCTGATGTTGTATCAGATTTACCACTCCTGGTTAAAAATAATTTAGCGACAATAATGACATCTTCATCATATATAGGTGGACAATACCCTTCATTATATAGAACAGCTTCTAAGTTTATTCAGAAGTACAATGACACTCTTAAAACTTATAGAAGAACACTTGATCCATATGAATTTGGTGGATCAAAAAGTACTATGGCAGAAGATCATCCGAAACTGGTTAAGTTAGCAAAATCTGGATTGGAAATAGGTGTGTATTACGCCCAACTGGACAAATTAAATTACTGTGTTCTGGAATTGGAAAGCGATAGTGATCCATATATAATTAATACCAAGCTCTCGTTTATTGGTGAGGACTGGAAACACTGGAAACATAAATTTGATAAGTTTGCTAATAAGTATGAGAACCTTATGGATTGTGTAAAACATGAAACTATTCGTGATATAGACAGTCGTTCACGACAACGGGTAGTCTTCAAACCATTTGATCAGCTGATATTTAAGGATAAAGATAAAGTGATTTCTTATATAGATAACTGGGTGAAGAACATCCCAGTATACTATAAAAAATATAACATGATAGCTAAACTTTCCATAATATTATATGGAGATCCGGGTACTGGAAAATCCACATTTGCAAAAGCCTTAGCTAAGCACCTAAATATTAATAGTATTACAACTGTTAAACCGAGTCATTTCACTAACTTACCAAATGAATCAGGTCCATCAAGACAACCGGATGCACCATTATATGATGGCACGATATATTGTCTTGATGATATTGATTGTTATTGCCAATCAAGAGAAGATTCTCATGATAAAGAAAACGGTGAAGTTCTTGCTAATTTACTCGCATTTCTTGACAATCCACCAACTGTTTATATTAGAGGTAATGATGGTGTCAGCTACCCAGTATCAATTGTCGTTGCTACGACAAACTATTTTGACAAACTGGATGATGCAGTTAAGAGATATGGCCGATTTGATCTTAGAATCCATATGCCACTTTTTACTAAGACAGAAGCTGATGAAATGTGTGCATTATATGATTTGAAGTTGGAAGATTTGGTAAAGGATTCAAATAAGAAAAACTTTAAAATATCTCCATCATATCTCCAAGCTTTATGTCTTGAAAATGTTGATAAAAATATGAAAAATTCTGATTGAATGATATATTATAATTATGATAAAAAATATACGAAAGGAAAAATGAGCTATGAGTGTTGTTGCCGAAAGTGAGATTATCTTTAATGCTAAAAGCAAGAATCCATCATCGAATCCGGAAATAGAAAAATTCTATAAGAAGGAAACGTGTGATGGGGCTGAATTCACGTTTACACGTCATCGCAGGGCTCTTACCGAAAAAGAGAAAGAAGAGCTTCGAGAAGCATATAGTATCGTCGTCGTAAACGATTACGGTGATGAATATCATATGAGCGACGAAGACAGAAAACGTAGATTCAAGTATTATGAAGCATTTTCTAAAATAAGAAAATGTAAACGTAAGTTTCATAAACTTGATGAATTTGTGAGAGTTTACAGATTATGTATGGACTGCCTCAAAATAGTTGCTGAAGAGAATGGTGTGTACGAACCTGAAAAATTTATGAAAATGGTGATCCGAGGACAGATAGAGGTCTTCGGGTTGCACTTTCCAAAATATATCGGAAAGGATAGAAAAGATATAAATTGGAAATATGTGTCCGAATTTGTGACAGATAGATCTAAAGACCCATCAGAGTTGTCTAAATCATTCGAATCAGAGTTGTCCAAACTTTCTGATGATGAATTAAAAGAACAGCTTTTAACTGCTGAGGAGTTTGATAGAATAATGGAACATCTTAATGATGAACCTAGTGAAATTAAATTGAACCCTGATGAGGACTATATTGAGGAACACGGTATAGTCCAAAGGTCAAGTAAAAAGGACTTTAAGAAATTAGTCGACATATCCCCATATTTCCTGAAGTCTATCAAAGAAGCTGCAAAAGAACAAAGACGAAAAGAACGAAACTCTGGTCGCCTTAACTCATTCGTATATGAAATGCGTAATGAAGACTTTGACTATATTGCTGGAATCGATAGAAAACGAGGTTATCAATCTGTGTCGGATATGCCAGTCTTTAAGGGAGATATTATGAACCGAAAGGACTACATGTTGTACTTAAAGGCTCTGGATGAATATGAAAATACACAGATAAAGGTAAATTATAAAGGAAAGATGAGAACCCAATCTGAGATTGATGAAATTGAATTGAAAGATGCTCTCGAATCTGCGGGTTGGAATGTCCGCAATCTCTATAAAGGAAAGGATCAAGAGAAGAAACTTAAGAAGGCTTATAAACGTGATAAAAAGCGTGAAGAAGAACTTAAGAAAAGACTCCTCGAAGTTCAAAAGAGACAGAAAAAGAGGGGAAAATCTGCAGGAATTGAATTTGATGCAAAAAAGAAAAAGAAACATAAGAAGAAAAAGGAGGATGATTGACTTCTCTAAAGTATATAAAAAAGAAGCAAAACGTGAAATGAATGAGGTAATATTAGACTCCATAGGAAAATCCGAATACGATAGCTATCGTGAGTATAAGGATGATATGGAGTCATTCACCTTCTCGGATGTGTTTGGAGGCGATTAAAAAATGGAGAAAAAACAAAGTGATAATATCCTATCTCTCCACGGTGATGAAAAAAAGAAAAAAGTTTTTCGATCTATAATTAAGGAGTTATTTCCAGTAGAACTCCTTATAAAAATAGATGAAATATCCAGACAACATGATATTGATAATAATTCTAAGACACCGGAAATCATAGAATTGCTCCATCAGTATAATGTACCATTTGAACCATTGGGAAATGGTACAAATCGATATGGAATCTTGGTTAATGGATATGTTGTTAAAATAGCCTTGGATAGAATGGGAAAAATTGATAATCAAAGGGAATTTAAATATTCAAAAATGTTATATCCATCAGTAGTAAAAGTTTACGAATGTGCGACAACAGGATTAGTTGCGACATTTGAGTATGTGACCATATTCACACTAGACGACTTCTACTCTTATCAGGAAGAAATGAGACCTATATTAAGAGAAATATCAGAAAACTTCCTGGTTGGAGATATCGGAATAAGCACTGATAACTATGTGAACTGGGGAATACGAAACGATGAATCGATTTGTATTCTAGACTTTGCATACATTTATTCCTTATCGTACAAAGGATTTAAGTGTACTTGTGAAGATGAGGGTACATTGCAATTCGATAACGATTTTGTATTTCTAAAGTGTCCTATGTGTGGAAAAAAGTGGTCTTTTTCCGATATTAGAAAAAGAATCAGTAAGGCTGATGAAATAAACGAAATTGGGGACATATCTAAAATTGGGTATATATTGCATAAATCTGAGGAGATACTTGTAGAAAATCCAGAGTTTTCACCTCACGATTTTAAGAAACCCAAGAAGAACCGTAAAGACAAGCATAATAATCATAAGGGTCATACCGTCACCTACGATACAAGCGAGGAAGGACAGAAAAATGCCCTTGAAAAACTTAATAATATAATGGAGGAATATAAAAATGAGCAAGAAAAGAAAACACATGGGAAACAAAATTGCAAATCAAGAAGAAGCTTTGGTGGCATTAAATAATCTTCTCGATCACGGTATCGTCTCAGACGATATCGTTGAAGGAGCATCAGATTATGAGTCGGATTTCGACGAACTTATTCAGAGTGGGCTCGAACTTAAACTGAATGGTTCGGATGATGAGTCTGAAAAAGATATTCATAGTGAAGCTGATGCAGTTGCTATATCAAACAAAGTTTGCGAATGCAAATCTGATCAGGAAACATGTGGTATCATGGGTATATCCATCAATCATATATCTTCAGGATGCTTCAATCTTCTGAAGATAAGTGACGGTATAAAAGATATCACATTTGACCTTGACTTGGTTGATCGAAAAGGTGATATAATTGATGAGGATAAGGTCTGTGGATATGCTATGGCATTCTTAGGATTTATACTTCCGGCATTTCACCCACAGCGGATAGGATCGAAAACGTATTCTGGAAAATATAGTGAAGCAGCAAGATCTGTCACCGATTTCAATTCTGACAAATTTAAGTTCTATGAACTCTCGGATTTACTGCTTGGATATTATGTGTCAGAGAAGTCCTTAAACGAGTTTACAAATCTTTGTATCGAATTGAATTCACAGGGACTGCTTGTTGACTTATTCGAAAGAGTTTCTGAAACACTCTTATCAGACGGATTCAATTATATCCAACTCGGTGATAAGATAGGTGTTATGGGAACATTGAAGACATTTGTTGATATGTCCGAAAGATTTATGGAAACATTTATTAACGACAAAGAGACCGTTGTGGATATGGACAATCCTCTTGAAAAGATGTATGATGCTGTTTCAAGAGTAAGCGTCCTCCCCGCTTTGTATTATGAAGAGATTGACTCATTCTTTACCTTATTTGATTGCGAGGGGGAAGAAGATATGGATGATGAGGATGACGAAGACGGTATGGTCAATAAATATAATTTATTCAAGAGAGATGATGAGGATGAAGATAATGACGATATAACAGATAAATCAATGAATGTGGTTCAGCATATGACCGAAATGATGAACTATGTAATTTCATCAGATGATAAATCTAAAGAGGATGACTCTGATGGACTGTTGGATGATGTCGAGGGTGCAGAAGAGGTAAAAGTCGACATCAAGCCAACTGAAGATAAGGGCGTCGAAGCTAATGTTTCTGTATCCAAGTCGGAACCAATTGTCATTGACTCCGACACAGACTTTGTTGTTAGAAGGAGATAAGCATGGCTATCTTTATTATGAATGGTAAAACCTTCCTTACAACATATATAAAAGAAGATCCTAAAAAAGTATTGAAGACACAATTTGTTATTGTGTCTTCAACTATACGTAAACTTGGTAAAAAGTGTTGGGATAGGCAAATAATTAACGCTAATGCTAATTTATATCCATCGCAGTCTCTTATTATGGAGTACGATGACTACAAACATGATAAGAATTATGAAGCTGAATACTACAACCAGTTGGATAACTCACGAGCGTTGCTCGCAACATTAATCAAATATGTGGTTGATGAAAATTATACTGTGGTTATCCTCTGTGGGAAGAAGGAAAGTAAGTACAACTATCTCAATCTTATCAAGAAGTATGTATTGGATGAATTTGGATTTCCTATATATGATTATAAAAAGTTCAAGGAAGGCAAGGAACGAATAGTTCAGGTGGATAATTACGAAATTACACACAGATGTAATAAAGTCTTAAAGAAGGCCGCCAAACGTAAAAAGGAAAAAATGCTCTCAACTGAAAAAGGGAGAAAACAATACTTCTCATCAATGAGTAAAAGTGAACTCAAGAAAGAACTAAAAAAACGTGATTTGTATTATCCGGACATGTCAAAATCGGAAATGATTGACATGTTGGAAACGTTTGTGTGACGTGGAGAGAATCGTGTTTTATTAACACGATTCTCTATTTTTATGATATTGGTGGAAGTAATGTCAAAATTTAATGTTTATGGAGGAAAAAATGAGTAATACAAGTTTAAGTCTGAGAGACCGAATGAAAAGGTATGAATCCGTGTCTAAGAATTATCTTATGAGGAGACAGCCTGTAATCATTAGACTTGATGGCGTTGGATTTCATACGTTCACGAAAGGATTTGAAAAACCTTTTGACGATAACCTCATGGATATTATGCAGGATACAATGGTATATCTTTGTGAAAATGTGCAGGGATGTGTTATAGGATATACACAATCGGATGAAATCAGTCTTGTTCTTTGTGATTATCAAAAACTTGATACAGATGCATGGTTTGGATACAATGTACAAAAACTGACATCTGTATCGGCAAGCTTAGCTACATTTATATTCAATAGAAAGTTTAGAGACTTGGTAGATAGCCTTTACATATCGTCCGATGAATGTGACGACATGGTGAATGATATGACATTGCAACAATACTATGATAATTTATGCGCAGCCGCACACAAAGGTGCGATGTTTGATGCACGTGCGTTCACAGTTCCTATTAGAGAAGTAAACAACTACTTACTTTGGCGTCAACGTGATGCTACTAGAAACTCAATCCAAGCTCTTGCTCAATCATTATATTCTCATAAAGAGTTGGTGGGTATGAGCAATAAGGTGTTACAAAATAAGATGTTTACTGAGAAAGGAGTAAACTGGAACGACTTATCTACATGTGAAAAACGTGGTTCTTGTTGTATCTATAAGGATGGACACTGGTGTATTGATTATGAGATTCCCATCTTTTCCCAATGTCCCGATTATGTAAATTCAAGAATCATATTTAATTATTCAAAAGAAGAGATATAACTAAAAATCCCTAAGATCGGAAAGGATTTGAAAATATGGTAACAGTTATTTCGAGCATAGTATTATTGATAGCAATAATATGTATATTAGTTATATGCTATCGTAAAACAGAGAGATCTAAATATATTGAAGAAGAGTTAAGTCTATTTGAGCAGGCATTGCTCGCAATACTAGTGACTATTGGTGTGTGTTCGTTAGCAATACTTGTTATATCGATACGTAAATACATATAAAAATCGAAAGGAATGATAAAATATGAAGATAATAAAAGTTGAAAATGAACTTAATGAGGCTGCATTACGGTCCCTTTATAAAGACATAACGTACAATTGGTCAAATAATGTTGACCATATTGTAACGTTGACGGAAGTTATTTACGAGGATGAACACCTTGGACGTTGTAAGTCTGAGATACAAATTCTTAAATTGAAGTCTAAAGAACAGTTTTACATACGCTGTCTATGTGAATCATATTCGGTAGGAACACCGGAATCTTTTCAGTATATGTATATGAAAATGCTCAATAAGATAAAATCTATGAGCGATGAGGAGATCTGATGCCATGAACGACGGCATAAGCGATTTATATAATAAAGACACATATCTTAATAAGAATATCGACTCAATAGTAAATAAGAGAATCATAGAATATGATCTTAAATCTGCAAACACGAGCCTTTGTAAGGAATATTCATTACTCCCAGAAACTACTATAAATAAAATAGAGTCTATGAAGAAGAAGGATAGAGTAGTTGCCATAGGGAAACTTCAACGAAAAGATAAGGAATTTAATTCTAACTTAAAGGATTCTTTTCGTGACATACGAAAAAGGTTTTTCTATTCCAATGAACTGGAAGACAAAGACATACTTTCTATAAAGAAGGATGCTATATTTTGTCTGAAAGAGTGTAAACATGTCCAATTTGGCAAGTGTAAATTCGTTGAAAAGAATATATACACATCATATATATATTTAGATGAAAGGTTGGAAATATTCTATGGTGCAAGAGGTAAATCGTTTAACGAGCCTAAACTAGATATAAAAGGGATAAGTGACGCAATCCTCGATAGGCATGAAGGTTTTATGTTGGAATTTCTTAAGAATCTATTTAAACATATTGAGGCTGGCAACGAAGCGACATTGTTTAGGTATATTAATAGATTCATAAGCCAATATAAGCATCTTCAATTGCCTGTAGGATACTATAGAGAATTTAATAATGGTTCATTGATAAGACTGAACGATATGGATGAAGTTTTTGAAGATGAGACATTTATTCCATTTGAGCATAAACATGAGCATCTTAATATTGATTATAATTTCTTTAATATCCTATTACCCCTTGTTAAGATATTACTCAATTAAATAAAAGAAGATAGTGTGATAAAATTCACACTATCTTCTTTTTTTATAACGATGGAGCAACCCTATTTTCAATATACTGAAAATACATAAGAAATGTTCTTTTCTGTATATATTTCATCAAATAATCGCTAGTCAATATATTGTCTGGATTGACAAATATATCGGGCTTTAAAGCATTAAAAACATCTGTTGAAACATCGGTTAACACTTTATCAAAGTCTATATTCTTTCTATCTGTTTTTAAAAATATATCAAACCTCTTATTATTCACAAGCTCTGTAGTAACTAGTTCATCAATAAAACTTATCAGTTCTTTGTTATACTGTAGTCGTTCATCTACCCTCATGGTGGGCTCGGGATATTGAATTTTGTTAACCACATCGAGTGCTCTTGATACCTCATCATCAAGACCAGCAATTTTCCTTCTATAATATATAATAATTGATAATGGGAAAACCATCAACATTAGAAGTATTGATATTAACGATATTATATTCATAATCATGTCAGTCACCCTCACTTTAAATTTAGTAACGTATCATTGAGTTTTAATACTCCAAAATCATTACTATCATACATCATCGATCTGTCTATATATTTATTAAGTTTTTCTTTAAGATTATCACTCATTGCAACACCATACTTTTTAACAAAAGCATTTAAATCACCCCATGCTTGTTGGTAATTGATAAAAATGTTTCTGTTATGAACTTCCTCATGAACTGTGCTTAGAAGCATCACAACCTGTATATGGTTTTTCTGATGCTCATCTAAGACAAGATCTGCTATTCTGAATGTGGATATTTTCCACTTCTTAATTATAAAATATTCAAGTATAATTTCACAATAGTCATACAATGTAAAAATTGGTCCATGATGCATCTCTATTTCTATCTTACCATTCTCATCCGGTTCAATTCCAGGAAGAACTTGACAGTGGTTTAATCCCACTACATTTTTAAGATAATAAATATATTTTTTATACCTATCATTATTTCTAACCACACGCTCACAGCCTTTGATAAAGTTAACGTAGGATTCTATATTTGAAAAATACTCAATATCTTTGTATAAAGGTATTTGATACATACTTGATATGGAATCAATAATTGGGTTAGACCTATGTTTATCGTCATTTTTTGAAGTGTAAGTTATATCAGGTAAAAATTTTGGCATAATTATTTTCCTTTCCCAGTTTTTTCTTAATTAGATGTTTTTTTGATACAAATGTATACTTTTAATTCAATTATGACAATAGATTAATCTTTGTAAGAAAGGAATGTGTAGAATGCAGGTAAATCCGATAACCCAATTATATAATGATTTCAATACAATACTGGATAAATCGGTTATTAAGTATAAATCTAAAGCAGATGTGTATGAAACTGTCGAAACTAAGAAAGCATCTGATGCATATATGCGAGCCTACTTAAATGAAGACAAGTTCGAAACATACTATCGTTATGAACGAGATATTCTCGCTGAGATATTGATGCTTAGTGACGATAGAGAAATAGATGTGTATTATTATGACAGGGAAAAAATCCCATCAAAATACAGAGATGCCATTCTCAACAGGGAACGACAGTATATCGTAGACAACTATGTTGAGAGTAATAACTATTATAGATGCCTAAATGGTCAACCTAATATAGAAGATGGTGAGTTGGATTTTATATATCTTGATGAAGAAGAATCAACTAAGTATGGTTTACCAAAAGATGTACCAATTCATAAATTCACAAATAACCAAATAGATATACTTGAGTCGGTTGGTTATATCGACGCCATCATTGCTAAATATCCAACAAAAGAATATATTAAATTCCTTGGAAATAATAAAATTGATATAATAACTGCTCGTAGAGGGAGGAACTTTGCATTACTTAGAGTCCCATATGATATCGGGGAATCTTTATTAAATTTATTTATGATGATATATGAGCAGTGTAGGGAATACTTTATGACTTGTATATACATCAGAGAGTATTGTAGTACAATCGATTATTACGATAATTTCATTGCTATGTGCATAATGGTGATGGCAATTCAACAAGTAATAGCCCGCACTATCAAAAGTACAATAGAACGTGACTTCTTCGACACATACTGTTGTAAGCTACTATTTAGTGTTTATGGAGTTCCATTTTATAGTGAAATGGATAGTGCTACAAGAACACAACTTGTTCAGAACCTAAATATGCTTGTTCAGAATAAAGGAACCAATAAGGTTATATATGATATAGCAGCTATATTAGGCTATGATCGACTTGAAATCTTTAAGTATTATATAGTGAAAGCTCAAAAATTTGATAATAAGGGTCTTCCAGTGTATGCTACAAAAAAAGATCCGGACACAGGTGAGGACGTCCCAGATTACAAGGCGATGTTTGATATATACTTCCAAAAAGTATCAATATCTGACGATGATGCATATGATGCAGTTATAAATAGCTCAGATAAGCAGACATACCTGGAAGTTACTGAGAACGATCCATATTGGATCGACGATGCTGAACTTCAAAAAGAGTTGTATGAATCTGAGTATAACTTTGTGGAATCTAAATATATGGGAGTTGGGATTTCATATAGAATGACAAAAATTCTTTTCGAGAATATATATCTCATGAAAATGCTTCTTGAGAAAAAAGACCAGATTCCTAATATTATTATTGATATTCCTAAAATGTCTACATATGCAACCATTTCCCTATTTGATGCAATTGTCGTTTTATGTGCGATGGTTTGTAAACAAAATAGATTAAAGGGAGAGATCTTGACAGATCCGTCTAAAATACTTCATGTTTTGGGATTTACATTTGATGAGGACTGGAACGTAATAAACGCAGACATAATGGAAACCAAAAAATGCGATCAGGATATTATGGGGTTCAATTTCTCAAAAAATGCAGATCAGATACATGAAGAAATTAGAAATAATGAATATCTGGATGATGCTTTATGCGAATTCTTCTCAAATTCAGCATCATATACAGCGGAGTCTATAAACGAACTATATAAAAAATATACAAAATTATACGACGTTTTAGTTGATAAGATGTCAACCACAGATGATATCAATGTATATCATGCGTACAAAAAACTTTATCAAGCATTATATTTCACAAAAGAAAATGACAAGATGTTTAATATAGGAACAGATTCCTCCGGGGATCCAATATATGCTAAAACGTATATGGATTATCTACAAGCAGTCGTTCCTGATATGTACAACTTTATCAATGAAACCGGACCAGACAATATGTATTCCAATGTAAATTACATTGTATCGCGGATAATGTCAGTTATACCTGACCTAAAATATTTGGGATTTTTCGATGGACATTCGAATACAATGGAAAGGATGCTCCTTGAGTTAATTCAGTTCTTTAAATCATATACTACTGATTTAATCACCATGAATATTATCTACATATTTGATGTGAAACCTGAAACTCTTATTAGGCTAATAGATTATGCGGAGATTCATGGCAATATTATCCCAAGAGATTATCTGAATATCTCATATTCTGATCATCTCACATTCTTATCCACAGTGAAGTACGACTCCAGTATTAAACTTTTGGACTCCATCGCGGCAATAGAAAATATTTTGGTATTATTTGATAATTGTAAATTCATGGACAGTATATCGTCGATTCATAATGAGATTGTCACGCATGACAAGATTACATATTACGATATCCTAAATCATCTATGGTCTCAAATTGGGTGTAATGATGGGTTTGGTTTATCTGACAAATCCTTGATATTATCCAACCCGGAAATTTATGATAAATTCAAATCTATCAGTTTCAGAGATTTGATAAGAGAGGTTGTCAATATTATGACAAGTGAACATATCACATTAACTGACGCTATTCATATTATGATTAATGCTAAGGTAGATGATACTCTGTTTTTAAACGATAATATCACATCTAGAACATCTATCACATGTAATCATTCTAATTTACTATTCAATGATAAGAGCACAAACTCATTCGTTCGTATAAATGTAAATGATTTAGACTTATCACTTCCTGATATCATAAATAATATAGGTTCTAATATAAACGCCTCTTCCAAACTATTATTCCACGATAATTGCAAGATATCATATGGTAATTGATTAGATATACTAAAAACATATATTTAAATTGCCAAATAGATAAAAAGAAAGGAAAAATAAAAAATGCGTAAACTTAAAACCATACAAACACAGGAAAAACTCAATGACGTGTATGCAACCGACCAGCCAGGTCCCGGTAATGCTTGCCACAGTTATGTGATTATGGATCGCAGCATTGATTCTGAAAAACTCGCTGAAATATCATTTCAGTGCGGACCTCGTAAAGATGAATCTAGTATAGCTGGTGTGATTGATTCAGATCTTCTCGAAATTGTGAGAGATAGATTAATCTCATTCCAGACTGGGGATTATGCAAACGATTACAACAAAGCTGCACTGGAACATGTCGAGCTGGCTCTCAAAGCTTTAAATGCCCGTGTTGAGGATAGAATTAATAGAAACGTACTTGGTACTAATAACAAATAAAAAAGAAGGGAATGATTTTCAATGTCACATAAACTTTCTGATAGATTAAATTTATCTAAAGACTCATTAGGAACGTCTACTCCTAGTAAACCATCATTCTGGGTAAAAACTCAGATTTTAGGTGGATACGGACTTCATAAAAACTCACAAGGGATATCAGAACTTGACGAAGTTGTATTCGATACAACAAATATGGTACCGCTCGGCGGTGTTCAGTTTGCTATGGAAATGCTTTATGGTGTTAAGGGACCTATCAGTGTACCGAGGCTTGACCAAGAACCTTATAATATAGGAGCGGTAGGCTCGTCAGTTTCGCCATCACAAGGAATGCCATATGCATATGGTCAGAAGGTATGTTTATTCGGTGTTGGTTATGGTGGAACAGAGGAGAACAACCTTACTGTTATAGACGTGAAATACAACGACTATGAGGTTTCTTCAATGGTTCCATTCAGATACACAGCAGATACATTGTCCGAAGCAGATCAGCTCAAATACTACGGTAAAAAGAGAGAATCTGACTCTGATGTTGTCGGCTATTATTTGAAAGCATTCGATGAAGCTCCAATAATTCATCATCTTAGAAAAAATGGTGTAGAAGGTGAAGATGGTAGCGAAATCGAAACTAAGGAAGATGCATACAACACACCTCTCGGTGAGGGTATCGAAACATTCACTGAATCACTCCTTACTATTAGTAAAAAGGATGTCAGGGAATGGTTTGACCATATTGGAAAAATAGAAGAGACAAGAGTTAACTCAATCGCACTTTTCAGTGCTGTATATGATGAAGAACTCAAAGATTATGCGAACATCACGATGTTTTCAAAGCTCAATATTCCTACTGAACCACTATCCCTTACAAAGGATATGAATATTATCTACCGTGTCTATGGTGCATAATATATAAAATAATCAAGACCATATTGATATTAAATCGTATGGTCTTGACATTTTGGTAAACTGAAATGATAATTAGAATATGGATATTCTTAAGAAATTTAATAAAACGAATGTTGTATAGGAGGAATGAAACTATGCTTAACGTAAGTGTAATCGGACTTGGCAATGCTGGGTCACAGGTGGCAGCACTCGCTATGGAAAAGCTTGCTGTAGCTGCCCTTGCTATTAATAGCAGCGAAAAAGATCTTCAGACAATACCATCATCAGTCCCACACGTATTGATTGGTGATACAAAAGGTGCTGGAAAGGAAAGAAGTGCTGCAAAGAAGTTTCTCAAAGATTCAATAATGACTATCATTAATGATAAGGAACTTGATAAAATCTTTGATGTTGATGTAATATTTATTGTAAGTTCAACTGGTGGCGGTACTGGTTCTGGTGCTTCACTCATGTTCACTAATATCATTGGTGAGGTATTTTCAAATGTAAAAGTTATCACCATTGGAATTCTTCCAACGCTTAAGGAAGCTCTCTCAACACAACTCAATTCGATTGAGTATATGCAGGAACTTTATCAGACACTTGATGGATGTACATATATGCTCTACGATAACGATAAGCTTGCAAAGCTCCCATCAACAACAATGATGCAAACTATCAACGAGAGTATTGTAAACGACATTGATGTTATTCGAGGTACATATCAATTACCCACCAAGTTCTCATCGATTGATGAAAAGGATATGGGTAATATCATTACCACAAGAGGACGTATCGCAATCGCTTCTCTTACAGATATTAAGGAAAAGGATCTCGACGAAACAACAATTGAGGATATGATTATTCATCAATTTAAGACAAACGCACACTGTGAGCTCCAGAGAGACAAGATAGTTCATCGTACAGGTGTTATATCAAACCTCTCCGATAGAATCAATGAGAAGTTTGATTCTCACATCCCCACTGTTCAGGAATTTATTGGTGCACCTGTTGAGGAATTTGAGCATGTTGCTATTAATTCTGACAGACATATACCGAACAACATTTTCCTGATTGCGGCTGGGCTTACTCAGGTGAATGACAGAATACGTAAGATAAACGATCGAATTGAAGAGATCAATGAACTCCAGAAGCAGAAAGAAGAAGAGTCTGAGCTTGGAGCAATTGACTTCAATGAGATAAGTGGTAAAATCGAGCGTAACAACTCAACTAAGTCTTCTGAAAATGTTGACTTAAAAGGTATATTCAGTAAATTTGATATATAATTTTTGACTGATATATTATACTCGTATGAAAATAGTATTTTATTAGGATTATTACAATCAACTAATGAAATACTATTTTCAAATTTGCCTAAAATAGGAGGAATGCAAAAATGGCAAAAGACGAAAAAAGAAACGACCGCAAGGAATTTAAGATTCCAGATGAGGTCAAAAGACTCACAAAGATGAGTTTTAAGAAATTCAAGAAAACTGATGGAGATTACTATGACTCCAAAAAGGATTTGAGAAAAGCTTATTATGCTCAAATCATCGACCTTATTCCTTCGGCAATTGTACTCATTATCAAATATGGGCACATTGAAGCTGTAAAGGAAACAAAAGAAAATATTTACGAAAAGATTACTGACCCAAAGTTTGTCAAGTATCTTCGTAAAGAGATTAAAGCTGGATCAGAATTTGACAACATGATCCTGCTTCCTACTATCATTTATGATATCGTAGGTGAAGCACATAAGGCGGCAGAAGCAGCTAAAGCTGAAAATCCTGATACAGAAACCACATTTGATGTTGATGACCTTGTTCAGGTATCGAGAGACATTCTTAAGAAAAAGATTAAGAAGCTCACAAAGGCTGGTGTAGATGAAGCAGTCGCATTTGACGTTCTTTCGGTTATCCCAGATACTAAGATACTCGCTAAGAGTCAGAAGTATCATATCCGCAGATTTTTCACAGTTCTCTATGAACATGCGAAGACAAAGGAAATTAAGTTTGATAAAATCATGAAAGAAGTTTTCAAGAATGGGGATTATATAAACTCCGTGATTGCATTTGCACTTCTTGAAAGAAAAGAAAAGATTGCGAATTTCACAGACAGCCAGAAAAAGCTCTTCAACGACATCACAGAGTACTGCTTTAGTACAATGGAAGAAATGAAGAAAGACGAGATTTATGACATCCTTAAGTCATATACTGATGTTCGTAAGAGAGATGAATCACAGGGAAAAGATACGAACAGAAGATACTATATCTCATCTTTACCGGAATCAGACTATCCAAGAATTCTCAAAACAGTGGAGAAACTTTGTGCTAGAGATGAAAATTTGAAAAAATATTTCTGATATAACTTATCAGTAATGAATGAAATTTATAACAAACAGGAGGTTAATTCATCATGGCTAAGAAAAATGATGTAAACATCAAAGGTAGCATAGTTGCTACAATCACAAACAACCTTAATAAACACGGAGAAATTAAGGGAGAAAATAAAAAAGAAACAAAGAATCTGAAATCTATGTGTCCACATCACAAGATCACAAAGAAAGGCAAAATCAGACCAACTGTCACAAATGATGGTAATGGAACATGCTATTGCTCAATGTGCGGACATAAATTCTCAACTCATCTGTACACAAAGGATGAGACAAAGAAGATTGTAGGCAAGTTCACAGGCATGCTTGATCAGGCACGTTTCATGAACGAAGCTGCAGATCTTGGCAAGGATACTGGTGCATATCTCGCTAGGCTTTCAGTTGAAACATCCCATTTTAAGAAAACATATGGGAAAATCAAGAAAGCCGTTGAAAGAACTGAACACGTTAAAAAGAAGAAACGTGGCAACAACAATCGTAACGGCGGTAATAGCAGCACTAATTACGGTGGTTGGAGATAATAATCTGCTGAGATGCATGAGGTAATGAGAAATGAATCATTACTTATGTGGATTAAGGGCTGGAATCCACATCATTTGCATTATCTCCTATTAATGATAAACGCCATATAAAGATTTTCCGATTTTAAATCCAGCCCATCATATTTTAAAACTGTAAAATTTCATAGGAGGAAAAATAAAATGGAGAAAACAATGACACTCTATGAAGCCCTTGAAAAAAAGAAGGTTCTCGAGAAAAAGGTAGAACAGTACCGATTCAATCAGCCACGTCTCGTTGACATTAAGAAGACATACGATAACGTCAACGATAAGGGTGTTCCAATTGACGATATAAAGAAGGCAATTCAGTCTGGAAGGGACGCTTATTGCGCAATCGTTTACAATTTAAACGAGTTAAAGGCTGCTATCAATGAAGCAAACGCAAAGATACATGTTATTATAGCTGGCAAGGAGTATTCGATTGCTAATGCAATATCAAGACTTCGCTCAATTGATGTTGAGGTTGAGATGTACACAAGAATGCTCACCAATATCAGAGCATGTGAAAATGAAATCGAAAATGCGTCAACTAACCTCTCTTCTGAAGCAGTATCTAAGTACGTTTCCAAAATACTTGGAGACTCAAAGAAGGATGAGGGTACTATTAACGCTCTCAAGGAGCAGTACATAAAGGATAACACCCTTGAGCTGTATGACCCGCTCAACACTCGTGAGCTGGCTTCTACTAAGCTTGACGAGCTTGCGGCATTTAAAGAACAGATACATTTCGCTTTAACAAAAGCGAACTGTGAAAATACTATTACAGTCAATTTCAGTGACTGATTAACATAAATTGTATGCTAGGATATGCGATATCATATACTTTCGGTTTCGTATATCTTGTCCGAAAACAAGTATACATTCAAATTTATAATTTAACTTAGAAAAGATAGTTTTTAAGTTATATGATATTTCGTTGGTTCAAATCCAACCATCACGTGATTGTGATGTAGCCAAGTGGTTAAGGCAAGAGAATGTAAATCTCTAAGTATCAAGAAAAAACAGGGCCTGCTGTCCCAGAATACAGCTACCCTAAACTTAAAAACTTATACTTGTAAATGGTAAAATTTTAAATATGACTAAAATTCTAAAGATATACATCTTTAAACTCGTATACTTTAAACTATATTAAATCCCAGATAAAAGGTTATAGTTGAAGTCACAATGGTACCTCTGGGCTGCATATACTAGCACAATCAATTTTAAAAAATAACTTAAGTATTCATTATACCCCTATAATCTAATCAGATTGCAACACCCAACAGTATCACACGTCCTGTTGGGTGTTATATTTTTTGAATATTTCAAAGAGATTCCTATATGTATAGGGATATTAAATAATTTTATAAATAACTATAATATAATGAGATAAATCCTTATGATTGTCTCATTATATTTTAACATAGATATTCTAAAAGAAAGGAAAGAAAAAATGTCTCAAGCTTACAAAGACGATGTCATGGAATATATAGAAAGTGACATTGATAAAATTAAAATGAAGACTGGCATGTATATTTCGTATGTCGGTGAAAAAGGAGCATTACATTTAGCAAAAGAAGTAATACAAAACTCGATCGATGAATGTGCAAACCCAAAATCTCCAGCGAAGACAATAGACGTAACGCTGGACTTGTTGTCCGATACTATTTCAGTTGAAGACGATGGTAGAGGAATACCAGAAGACAAATTACCTATGGATATTCTATGTACCAGACTTAACTCAGGTAGTAAATTCACAAGAGAACAAGGTGGAGCGACATCTGGTGAGAATGGCGTTGGATTAATTGTTAGTCCATGGTTCTTTAATTGCGGGGAACTTTTCACTTATGTGAAACATATATTAATTTAATTTAATATATGCCTGTTAAGCTTCAACTACTAAACTAAGATAGTGATATACTTAGTGGCAATGGGTAACTCCAAAGGTATAGTAAAAAGGTTGAAGATAGGGACAATCGACGCAGCGGAGTATCTTAGTAATATAAGATATGAGTTCAACGACTATCAAAAGGTAGACAACCATATTAGTAGAAATACTTAAATAAGATACGTATCTTAGATGGTTTGAAAATAAGGTAAGTTTAAATACTTACGCGAACTGAGTAGAGTACAGCCCAAGTTATTGGGGTTAGCATATATATGATATTAGTATATAATAAGTCTATTAAATGGAAACAGGAACCCACTATTATATATGGTAACAGTATGTAATAGATGAAGATATAGTCTAATATCCTATGGAGACATGGGGAAGTTCATAAGAGAACTGTATATACGTAGCGAGTATATATGAATAAATGTAACGGCAGTAAACGCGTTATCTAACAAGTTCAAGTGGGAATCATATAGAGATGGCAGTGTTCACTCGATAGAGTTTGAAGATGGTATAAAGACAAAAGATGTCAAGAAAAAAAGTCAGAAGAAGACTCATGGTTGTATCGTCACGTTCTCTCCATCTCAAAAGTATCTCGGTAAATCTGCCAAGATACCAAAGAAAGGTCTTAGAGAGTGGATTGAAAATATCTCATACTTTATACCAAGTAAGTCTAAGATAAACCTCACTATTCTTAAAGGTTTGGAGACAGTATCTTCCGAGAAGTTTAAGGCAAAAGACATCTCGGAACTCTTAAAGAATAGAGTCACTGATGAGAACTACACTCCAGTATTCTCATTTAGTGGAGAAAGAAAATTGGAAGAAGACTTTCAAGGCGAGCGTAAGATAAAAAGAGACCTCAATCTTCAATTTGCGTTTTCATATAGCAATTCAATTGAGCCATGGATAGATTCATATTGTAACTACGTGAATACAACTTCCGGTGGTGTTCATTTGAATGCAGTCAAGGAGGCTATATGGAGATTTTTCATGAAGAAGACCAACGATACAATGAGCGATAAAGAGAAAGAAAAATATAAAGTGCTCAAAGTGGATATTGAAGAAGGCCTTAATCTTGTAGTGAATATATTCACTACAATGCAGATGCAGTTCGTTGGACAAACAAAGACAGAGATCTCCAATGACGAACTATTCAATCCGATAAAGGAAATAGCTACAGAAAATCTGGAGAAATATTTTTCAGATAATAAGGATAAATTAACAGCAATAGTTAAAATAATAAAAGCGAATTGCAAAGCAAGAATAAATGCCAGCAAAATTAAAACCGCTACAGTAAAAGAAACCGTAAATAAATTTGATAAACACAAGATGAAGAATTATACACCATGTAATAACGACGGTAAAGCTTATAAAGAACTTCATCTCTGTGAAGGACAATCTGCAGCAGGTTCTCTTGTTGATGGTAGAGACCCAGATACACAAGCATTTCTGGCATTTCGTGGCGTTACTGCCAACGGATTTAAACGAGACGAATCTACTATCCTTGATAATAAGGAATGGTACGAGTACGTCAAACTGCTAAGAACGCAGATGGGTTCTAAATTTGACTTATCAAAACTGTATTTTGATAAGATTATTATAGAGACAGACTCTGACATCGACGGTTATGGCATCACATCGGGTATAGGAGCATTCCATGCATTATACATGCCTGGTCTTGTTAAGGCTGGAAAATTGTACAAAGCAATCGCTCCACTTTATCATATAGATGATAAAAAACACCCGTTCGTCAGAGATAAACGAGAGTACGTATCAGTTTATCAGGATAAAATTGTGAAGAATTATGAGGTTTCATTAACTGGAGCTGATGGAGTAATTCCATTAAAGAAAAATGAATTTAAAGACTTCATATATGACACACAAGAATATTCAGATGAGTTAATCAGACTTGCTAAACACTTCGGTGTTAACAAGTATCTCATTGAGAGAGTTGCAGCTTATCTCATCATGACATATGAAAATCCTGATATGGATGAAATATTCTCTGACAATAAAAAAGTGGTTGAATTCACAGAGGTGATTCAGAAGAAGTTCCCTGAAATTACTGTGAAAAGTAATCACTCTATTAGAGGAATTGTGGATGGAAAATTCCAGTCCATTAATATTAATAATCGTTTCCTGAAGAAAGTTGAGGACCTCTCTTCAGTATATCGTAAATATGGTTATTTACTGATAGTGAAAGAGAAAGGAACAGCCGAAGTTAAGGAAATGAGTATTGGGGAATTCCTCGATGTTACAAATAAGCTCAAACCTCGTATCATAACAAGATATAAGGGACTGGGTGAAGCTAATTCACAACAGCTGTGGGATACAACTTTGAATCCAGACACTCGTATTCTGATTCAATTGACAATGGAAGATGTTGAACGTGACTTAGAGATATTTGAGAAGCTTCATGGACAGACAAAGAAGAATCTTGAAGATCGAAAAGCTATGATGTCAGCATATAAGATTAAACGAGAAGATCTGGATAACTAAAAGAAAGGATGTAGAAAATGGCTGATAATATATATAAAAGAGACCTTGCAGATGCATGTGAGGAGTATGTCAAAATATTTGGTGCAAATAAGAATTTGTATCGAATAATGATTTCAATGCAAGATGGATTGAAACCCGTACAAAGGAGATTCCTCTACACCCTGTACAAAGGGAAAGGAAGAAATCAATTCATCAAAATGTCAAAAGCTGCTGCGGATACTACGGCATCGTATCATCCGCACGGCAGTGCATCTGTAGAAGATGTTGGAGCTAAAATGGTAAGCACAATTATCAATAACGTAGCTCCAGTCGAAGGACAGGGAAACTTCGGTTCGTATAAGAATGATAAAGCTGGTGCGTCCAGATACATTGAGTGCAAGCTTAGCAAATATGCAAAGAAATGTTTCTTTGAAGATTGGGAAAACTCCAATACTGATATGAAACTTGCATACACTGGAGATGATGAAGAGCCAGAGGTATTGCCTGCAAGATATCCACATGCTCTTTTCAATCCCCAAATATCTGGAATTGGATTTGGACTCGCGTCTAATGTCCCACCGTTCAATGTAGCAGAAGTTATGGAAGCTACTATCAAACTCATTAAGAATCCGAAAGCAAAAGTATTTCTCATACCCGATTCACCAACAGGTGCAGATATAGTTGACGATGGTCAGTTTGAAGCTATCAACGAAACTGGTGTTGGGACTTTCACACTTAGAGGTACAACTCAAGTTGATGAAATAAATAACACCATCACGATAACGTCAATTCCTCTTCAGACTACAATTGATAATATCATCAAGAATATTGTAGAACTGAGGGACAAGAAGATGTTTGATGAGATTAAAGATATTAAGGATTACACTAAGAATAAAACTGGTGTAAAGACCATTATATATCTAGATCCATCAGCAAATCCATACAAGACCATCGAAAAACTGTATTCAAAGAATACCGGTCTGAAGAAAACTTATCCAGTAGGACTCAAGATGATCGATGATTACCGTGATTTTGACTACGGGGTTAAGTCATTCTTACTTGAGTGGATCGAATACCGTAGAGATACAGTAAGGAGTTCATTCAATACGAAGCTCGTTAGAGCGATGGAACAACAGAACATAAATGATATCATGCTTCGTATAGTAAACTCTGACAATTCAGAAGCTACGATTAAACTTGCAAAAGATTCTTATACAACTGAAGAGTTTGCACAAAAACTTATGAAGAAGTATAAGATTGATTCTCAACAGGCAAGCACAATTGCTAATATGAGGACTTCTGCATTCACAAAGGGTGCTTATGAATCGTATAAACAAAGAAAGAAAGAGTTGATTGATGAGATAACTCATCTGGAGTACATTCTGGACCACGATGAACAAATCGACGATATAATCATTGATCAGCTAAAAGAAGGCATCAAGTTGTTCGGTAGACCGAGACAATCCGCAATCGTCACGGAGACAAGTGATGATGATATTGTTGATAGTGAGCATATTATCGCAATATCAAAAGACGGGTATATCAAAAAGGTTGACCTCAAAGAAAAGAAAGTTGGGCAAGTTGGACAGACAAATGGTCAGTATATGGCTATCCCAATTAACAATAGGAATAGTATACTGATATTTGATTCAACTGGTATGGTTTCTAAGGTGCCAGTAAGTTCTATACCTGATATGAATATTAAGGATATCGGGATACTCCTAGAAAGATATTTCTCGGTCCATGGAAATATAGTATCGGTTTTAATAGAACCGTCCGAAGCTGACATTAAAAAGCGTGGAAAGGACTTATTTATAGTCTTCCTAACTAAACAAGGATTTGTTAAGAAAACATTGATAAGTGAATTTGCACATATCAATGGGTCATCACGAGCAATTAAATTGCCCACTACCGACGAATTGGTTGCCACTGAGTTTGCATTTGATAACACTGCGAAAGACCTTGTAATTTATACGAACCTAGGAAATGGTGTCCGCCGTGATATTAACGAATTTAGTGTCATGAAAGCGAATGCACGAGGGGTAAGGCAGTTAAGTCTTGGAGAAGATGAATACTGTGTTGGGTGTGATAAGATCACACCAGACAAAAAGTATATGTTTTACATCACTTCTTCGGGAAAGGCTAAACTTACAGATATTAAATATTTCCCTACGATGAAGAGAAATATTGAAGCCCTATCACTCATTAATCTTGATAAGAAGGAAACCCTGGTCGGAATTAAATCAGTCACTAAGAGTGATGAGGTAGTTGTTTACCGAAAGAATTCCCAACCAGAAACAATTCGTATTGAAGATATGCCTGTAAGCACAAGAGTGGCAAAAGCTGAGAAGTATATAAAGACCCCAAAAGGTGACAGAGTCATATCATATACAGTGATAAACCATAAATAGAAGATAAAAGAAGATAATCTATTATAGATTATCTTCTTTCCTATTTGTGATTGAAAAAAGAAGAAACACTAAATCTGTTTTTGAAATATATATTCCGCCACAGAGTCGATAAATTGCTATTCTTGATACATAACAACTTGGAGTTTAAGTGCAAATGATGGATAGGATAAGGGAAATCCTAAGTTCGTGTACATATCATATATTTTTTAGATGATATATTATACAGATGTAAATTTAATGGAGAAAGGAGTACATATTATGTATCCATGTAGAATACGTTCTATTGAAAAGAGACTGAATGGGACTATGGACCGAATTGCAGTAAAACTCGTTGATAGTCTCGACTTTGACCAGAGAACATTTTTCAAGAAATGTATTTTTAAAACAAAAATCAGCTGTTCCGTATAATGAACTAGAAGATTATTATTTATTTCCTGATCCACCTGTATACACTGTTTCTATCGAGAACGGTTCTATATTTATTGACAAAGGAGAATTATAATGAGTGAGATTTATAAAACAGAGAAAAGTAAATACAACGTGATAAAACCCGTTTCCGAAAGTATATATTCCGCCAATAGATCATCAGAGGACAATGTAGAGAAAAAGGAGAGATGTGTTATGTTTGATAATAGTTTTGATTGGTATATGCCAAAATCAACCGTTGACCACTTGGAGAAGTGGGGTGAAACTACACGAATATTTGAAGAATCTGTAACAGGATTCGGAAACATTTCGTGTGCACATGTTAAAGAATGTCTCGCGTACACAGGCACCAAAGTAATTGATACCGACCAGAGTATAAAGAAAGTATACTCATTCTCAAGAACAGTCACGAATGAGTGGAATGAGGGCTATCCATACTTTGAGAAGGATGGCTTAGCTATCCTTCGAGAGTACGATGGAGAATATAATCTCTGTATATTTGATGATACTGAAGATCTGTGTAAATGGGTAAAACCTGTGATGGTGCCTTAAGGGAAAATTAAGATAAGTTTAATTAATGTATAAATTAGAAGAACGACTTACATAAAGTCGTTCTTTTTTGTATTCGCACATTTGACATATTATTAATATTCCACATAAGAAAGGATATGATATGAATGACTAATTTAGAATTAGCTATTTGTGAAGCAGAGAACAATGGAGAAATCGACCTTTATACGAGAAATGCCCTTTTAGTAGTTTTGTCAGAATCATTCGATGATAAAGTTGACAGATCCGTTGAATCAGAAAGAAAATGTATAGCAAAACGAATGCAAAATGACCTATTCATGTATCTAAAGAAATACGTTTCTGAAAAAGAGTTCAAAGATAAATACAAAGATTTCCTTTACTTAATTAACATTAAAAAAGATGATTTGAGCTATTTCAACACATCTGTCGAGATAACTGAATGACAAGATGGTATTGATGGTGATGCTCTTTTAGAATGGGAGAAAGAACACGAAGACGATATTAAGGGTTTAGATGATGAGACCGTATGGAAAATGAATCCACACACAAAAAATAAATGGTATGATGAATTGTTGCGTGAAGGGTGTCGGTACTTAGAAACTAAATACAAGGATGAGATGAAAAAATATAGAATAGGCGTTACATATGGAGATGGTGATGAAGGACATATTTATATTATAGACGAAGAGAAAGAATGACTGATTTATGGTCATTCTTTCTTTTTTATCCGTAAAGTTTTAACTAATATTGGTATATTATAAATCTGTAATAAAATAAAAAAAATAAAGGCATCCGCGCAGCCTTTGTAAATGTGTGGAGAATAGGAGTAAAAAATGAAAGAACGCTTTAAAACTGTATGGGGATGGGACAAAAACCTCGCCGAAAGGAAGGCCCAGCTCCAGAGAGATGATGAAAATATTAGAGAGGAGGTGCGAATATTGTTCGGAGCTGGTCACTCCGGATGTCGTCACAACAATAGTAAATATCGCGGACGTGGGCAGTCCGTGAGATTTCTCTAGTACATAGCCCCGTCAGGTGATAAAGACGTTAAAACACATTCACGTTATAATCTCTACGATTTTAAGGAGGTGATATTGTGAATAATAAAACGTTTATTGAGGGGGTTGTAGCGGGTCTCGGCCTTGCAGCAACACTCCTCAAGACAGCAAACACTATCATGAAGTAAGACCATGACAGGTGGATAAAGTCGTTAAAACACAGAAATGGAGTATAGTATGAATATCAGTGTTGCAAATATGATAGAAACCCTGACAATGGGAATTCAGGGAGGATTTATAGAGAGTGTTGAGGAGATTGATGCGATCTCCTCAATGGTCTCGAGGGTGACATTAAAATTTCTATCGGACTGTCAGGAGGTCAACCATCTTCCAATAGATGAAATGAGAGAAACTATAGAGAGTGTCGATAACTTCATCAATGTTGTGATTAATAGCCACAACATTGATTTTACAGATGAGGTGGAATCACACGGCCTCTGCCTGGCCATAATAGACATATTTAGAACTTTAGGAGGTCTAAAGAGCCTCCTAAAGCTCTAACGATTTCATCAAATAAAAAATAAGGTAGAATCAATTGATTCTACCTTATTTTTTTTATTTTCGTTGTAATGATCTTATATGAACGGGAACTGCTAGCACATCATCCTTTGTATTAGAGTCTTTGATCATTTTACTCAATATAACCAGGCAGTCCCCTTTATTATATATTGCATTTGACTTTTCTCTTATTCTGTAGCGATTCGAATACTTTGTCATAATTGACTCCGCTCATGTATTATTAAAAACAACCTTTATATCAAACCAGTTTGAGTTTAAAACTAGAGATTTGGGTCTTATCACGAGAAACCTGCTCTCGAGGATTCGGCTTGGAAAATGAATTCAACCACATCATTCTTTGTATAATACAAGCATACGATTACCACCCCATTTATTATTAATATATTATATCAGTAATAAAAGATATATGAAAAGGTGGTAATCGTAATGCATGCACAAGAATTAATCAGTTTATACAACAAAAACCGCATAGAGAATGGCTTCACAACAGATGATGCATTCATGGGGGAATTTCGTAAGAACCCAGATGAGTGGTTTTGGTTGTATAAGATAAGAACCGCTGCAATAAATGCATACCTCGATCAATACGATATGTAAAGCATCGGTTTTAATAAATATGTTCAGATAAATAGAAGATAATCTACAATAGATTATCTTCTTTTTCTATATTAATATTGTTTTTTTGTATTCGCACATTTGACATATTATTAATAATTCGTATATGAAAGGATTGATCGTATAATGACTAATTTAGAATTAGCTATTTGTGAAGCAGAAAATTCTGGGAAAATAGATCTTGAGACAAGAAACATGATGCTTGCCGTTCTTAACGAAAGCACCGCACAGGCAAGGAATGCTAAAAAACTGATAGATAAAATAGAAAGATTAAGAGGAGAATATGGAAAATCCCAATATACAGCTATGAGTACACTGCCCACTAATTCTGAAAATAGGAAAAAAATAAAAGATTCACTGAGTAAACAACGTGAATTGAAGAAAGAAATTAAAGCTACAAGAGATCAATTGAAAGCCACTGATCCGAAACACCGTGCAACAGACGCAATGGATAATGGGGAGGAAGCCGCATATTGGGGTGATGACGACAGTGACTTTATAGATAGTCGTAAGAAAGGTAAGAAGATAACATCAAAAAATCCATGGAGAGGTAATTCTTACAGAGAACCGGAAGTTAAAGGTAAATATAAAACTAGTAATGGTTTAAAAGAATCTGTTATTGAGGAAATTTATGAAGCAGAACTTTGTGGAGAGATTACTCCAGAAGAGAGAGCATATCTCATAGATTACATGAATATGTAAAAAAATAATATATAGAGTGGGATAGTTTATATCCCACTCTATATTTTTTATAATGATCGAATATATGATTTAACGACTTTGATATCTTCTTTTGGTGCGGAATGGCGTACCATATTGTTAATCACATACTGACAGTCTTTTTTATCAAATGAACCATTCAACTGCTCTTTGATTCTGTATTTGTTAGCATATTTTGTCATAACAGCCTCGGCCTGACTCTTATTTACAACATCCATAACATCCGTTTTTGATTTAGAATTATACTTGTCTTCGGGTTTGGTGCCAAGCCTGTCATGGAGATTTTTGAGATTTTCCATATCATGTTTCATTTTATGATATTGATCATCTCCATCAGTATAGCCTCCGCGTATCTGCTTACGACGTTCCATTTTATCCGCAAGTTTGTCGATATCTTTCTGTATAGAATCGTGCTCTCTATCAATACTTTTGGCAAGGGATAAAATGTCCTTCATCAATTTATTTATCTGATTCTCAACTTGTGTGGGATTCAGTTCTCCACTCTCAGATTTCTTTCTGAGTTCGATGGCACGTTCTTTAAGTCCTTTTGCGGTATCTACAATACTTTCACATTTTTTTGTATGACGATTTCTGATTTCATCAATAAATGGTTTTGTGGACGTCTTATACAAAGGAGTTGTAAGTGGACAGTCGTAGTCTTTTAGCGGTATAGTGACGAGTGCAGCTGCACCATTTAATGCCCAGTCTACTGGACCCATAGCAATGAGTCCGGCAATTCTCACTCCTGCTGCAGTAGTAATACCAACCACACGACCTACTGAGCTTCCCTTACCGCAGAGTCCACCCTTTTTCCAGCTATTGACACATTTCTCGAACTCCTCTTTTATACTCTGATAGAATTCTCCACCCATACGTTTAACTTTACGGCCGCCGATATTTATTTCTTCCTTAAGAGTATATTCAAACATTAATTGGTTAAATTGTTCATAATCTATTTCGTTGTTTATAAATGCTTCATTTATAGATAGCTGCATTGACACGAGGGTATTGACATTTTCATAATATTTATCATAGCCAACCTCGTTAATTGCTACAGCTTCGTCAATTACAAATAAAAGATTGTCTTGTAATCTCATCCATGTCATTCCTTTCAATTATATGATATTATAACTAATGTTTTTTAAACGCTACGATATACAAATGAATATATTACTGTCATCTATATCTCATCTATGTTCCTGATTTTCCTTATACTCTGCTATCAGGTATTGCATTTTTCGAAACATTTGTCGACGATAATCACAATGAGCACATCCACATGTTTTCATCAATGATATCTCGTCTTTTATAAATCTCTCAAGAGCAGGTATCGATGTATCCACTTTACATGGACTGTGACTAAGGCACTCGGGAGTTTCAACTTTTTTTCCTCTGACAATCATACAATCATCTCACTTTCAGTATATTATATTTAAAAAATTGTTTTTATGCACCATTTTCGGTTATATATTATATTGATGTAAGTAATAAGAATTTTGACAGGTGGAAAGTCATTAAAACACAGAATGGAGTATATTATGAAAATAGGTTTTCCAGTATTAATCACATCATCAATCTTGGGTTCACTCGCTGCCAAGTTTATTTATGACAAGGTAAAGAACAGTAGACCAGAGTCTGAACAGCTTCATCTGTTTACTTATCTGGTAACAGCAAAGGAAAAAACCGCCGATGGACGTGCAATGATTGCATCAGGATACGTCACTGAGAGTGGAATGGACAAAGCAATTGATATGCTCACCACAGAAATAGTAAGTGGTTCTGTGGAGTCTCTCGAAAAATCTTCTGACGATGCGAGTTTTGAGATGCCCAGTGCAACAATTGAGGATCTCTGCGAGAATACCCCTGTGTATGTCACTGTAAGTGATGAAGGACCCACTTTTTCCGGGCACGATACTCCACGAGCTTCAATATCATTTGTCCCCTCTGGTGACGTTATAACAAGAGTATTCCCTTGCACCAATTCTGATGACGAAGATAAAAAGGATGCTCCCGCAGAAAATAAGTCCTATCACAAGTGGACGTTCTCTGCTTACAAGGCTAAAGAAATAGTAGAATCGTCAGATACAGCAAAATTTGAAAAGACTGGTTATCCATTAGCAATCGGACACGTTACAGTGAGCAGGAATACTGATGATATGACGAGATCGGAATTGGTATATGAAATAATGGATTCCATGCCGAGTATCAGTTTCCATAGACAACTGTCTATCTACAATGTCTATGGAAATGGTAAGCCGTCAATAGAATTCTTTGTTGCTAATAATGAAATGACTCCGGCATATGGTCTTAAGAAGAACATGGAGAATTCGGGAGGTCTTTATTTTGTTGCAGAAGATACTGGCAAAATTGTATCAAGTAAATCCTCAGATATTATATTAATCGAATCTGCGGATTGATATGTTTTGTTAAAAAGAAACTCATATCAATGAGTCTCTTTTTATAAATTTTACACATGTGTAAGTGATTGTCAAAAAATGAGGAATGCTATGATTTGGAAGCTCTATAACAGAAGTAAAAAAGCCAAGAAGCGGTCTAATATGAAATGACCGCTAAATGGAAAGGACGTTTATTATGGGAAAAACAAAGGAAGTTTTATTTGGGTATACGAGCCTCGATATGATGTTATTATCATGCACACTCGTTAAAGATCCAGATGCGGCAGCTATACCGTATTATAGTGGCAAGAAAAATAAAATAAAGTCCATAAAGCTCAATAAGCGTAATATGGCGGACTGTAAAATTCACTTTGTGAATTCTAAACATCAGACAGACAATAAGTGTGTCTTGGTTGATCCAGACGGAAACGTCGTGAAAAGAACAAAGATAAAGATTGGAAAAAAGACGGGAATGGGTTATACCATCTCATTAAAAGGGTTAAAAGAGAATATCAATGCTTATATCAACGATTCATCTCCGGTTGATGAGCATATTTACTCTTTTAAAGTTATAGATTCCAATAGATTGCTCTTTGTTTGGGATTGCTGTCCGGAATATGATATGTTTATTGAGCTTAATAATGGTAACTTTATTGAAATATATACACCAATGTGAAAAAAGTGGGGGCGTAAGCCCCCACTATAATCCTTTTTTATTTTTTTTATTAAGGTTTTATGCATATGTGAATGGAAGTACATCCATATGATATGTATTTTCCCACTCATCCAATAACTGCTTTCTATCAGATGATGCCTGAGACCACTCATCCAACTTCAGGTTAATATTACCGTAAGCAGTCTGAATATCATTATAATGTTTCAATGTCTGATATAACATATCCTTTACATCAAGAACAGCCAATTTGTAAAATGACTCTTCCATAGTTGGTGATATTGATGTAAGATTTTTGTCATGCATTAACGCTAACTCAAATACTATTTTACATGACGAAAGTACATTATATAAGGTTACTTTCCTTGGATGCTCATATTTAAATGTAATTCTTGGGATTACTTTAGTACTTAAATTAAGAGCAGCATTACTCAACATACTTTGCCTTAACATATTTCCATGTAATAATGGGATTCCTCCACCCCAATATCCAATCCCAGTTATATCAGCTTCATCATAATTCACATTTCTCACGAATAACAGCTCACGCTCACTAAATATATCTGGTAATAGGTATACTTCGTAATTCGCATTTTTTTCAAGTCTTTCAAGAGAATGTAAATCGAATCTCACTGTTTCATAACACGGACACAGAGTGCTGAATGTTCTCAAAGTTATGTTCTGAATAACGTCTTTTATTGCCTCATCTGCATTATCAAATGGCAATGCAATTGAGTATATTCCACAGTTGATTTTTATCCTTGTTATCAGCTGAGAGATGTTCATAATCACTCACCTCTTTATCAATAAAGTGATCTTAAGCAATCGTTAACTTTATTACGAGTTTCTGGAGTCATGTTGCAGTAGATTGTATTATCATTGTCTTTCATGATAATATGTTTATGATCATGAGAGAAGCCAACCAAATTATCATCGTTAAGATCAAATGATTCCATGATAACTTGAGCATTAACGTCTCGCTTGCCTGCATATTCAAGAATCTCTTTAAGAGGAACCATTATATCACTCGCAGCATTTTCAGCTTTTTCTGTGAACTCTCTTACAGTGTCTGCAATCTTGTTAACAAATTTTGTTCCTTTGTCAACACGTTGCTCAGCTTCCCTATGAGATTGATAGAGAACCCAGTCATATGTGATAATTTTCCTCACATCTACAACAGGTTTTCCATTCACAAGGTTCATAGAAGCAATAGCTCTACAACTAAATCCTGGAATAAATCCTTGGATCATCTTTCTTGCGAGATTCATCCCAGCCTCAGTCCCAGCATCGGACTGAACCCTTGAAATTAAAAGGTTACCTTCGATATGTGGATTAAGCATCTTGTGAGATGTGTTACGCATGTCGATATCCTGAATTCTTTCCGGGGATAATGGTCTGTCCTTATACTTAGATATTGGATGATTTTCTTCACCAAACCATCCACCGTGTGAAAGATAGTGACGAATCCTCTCTGTCTGAAGACATTTCTCTATATTTGAACCCATATACATTCTGCTATTTCTGTTCATAACATCAAATGAGTGTAAGCAGGTTTCAAAGTCGACATACAGAATTCCATTCTTGTCAACAACATCCATATTTTTAACGATGTTTTGTTCCGGAGAGGTCTGCTCTGCCAGATACACCATTCCTAAATTTGGATCAAGTTTCATATATAATCATTCCTTTCAATAAGAATTTATTTGTTATTCATTAAATGATTGTTGGCTTGTGAAACCTATATGGATATCTATATTCACGAAAACTAAGTTATTAATATATTATACTTCTGTACGTCAGAAGAGTCTAGTATTGTTAATAAGGAGGACTATAAAATGATTAAGATTATAGTTGACGACCCAAGAGAACTGTTATGGTTGCACTCAGTAATCTCAAGTGGTACACTAAACATGTCAGAGAATGACATAGAGTATTTTAAACAGAAATTAATCCCAACAAATCAGCAGATTAATTATGAAAAAAGTGATGCTTATCTTGAAAATGAGAAAAAGTATTTAAAGGAGTTGGAAGATAATGGCAAATAACAGATGTACGTATCAGCAGGTTACAAATGTATCCATTAACAAGGATAGTTTATTAAACATCGCCTCGGACGACATGCTGAGCAAAAAGGACTATAAAGTCCTTTTATGTTTATTCACCGAACTGGATGGATGGGCACCGAGCGTAACACGATACACAAAAGATCCCCTCAACTTCAAAAAGATTGATATTAAGGCTATATCCCAAGTTTTGGGAATTGATAAAAAGGAGATTAAGAAGTCAATTCGTACTCTTATAGAAGCTAGGATTATCGAATGTGGCGATTCAGACACGCTTAAGGACGGATATAGATTCACGTTTTAATGGGAGGAATTTAGTATGCTAAAACTCGAGATTGTGAACGCGGAGAGACCTGAAGGAATGGAACGGATAATGGTATCAACAAGGATACCATTATCCAAGGAAGCAAAAGGATTGACAGATAATGATTTAAGCGAGGTTATCCCGTACATACTTAGTACACACAGACTTTATAATGGAAGGACATTGAATTGTATCGTAAGAAGAGTTATATCTTTTAACCCACTTGCAATTGATTCTCTTTTAGTTGTAATAGAAGCTGAAACTGGTATTTTAATAAAAGATAAAGAAAAAGGAGTGATGACTGCCATAAAGGTCATCGAAGATCTAACAAGAAGATACTCAACTGAAAATTGTCGTCTTGAAGTAAATGTGTTCGGAGGTGGACTAAGTTATAATCGGAAGAGTATGATTCTTGAGTAGTGTGGAGGATAGTATGTTTAAACTGTTTTATCATGGAACGACTCTTATAAATGCTATTGGGATTTTGAATGATATACGGAGAAGTAATTTTCTAGATTGGAGAAAATCTGAGTCTCCGTGGCTCCCAACATGTTGTGATTACGATAGCCTTTATCTATATGATAAGTTCGATAGGGATGTTCTGTGGTCAGCCATGATGTACGGTGCACTCACAGATTATCAAGGAAATGATTTATGTGTTATTGAATTTAGTATTGATGAGCAATTTTTATCAAAGGATGAGTACGCCGGAGACTATGCATATCTGATAGACTTTCATAGTCTTAAATGTTGTCCTCTTACCTCGATATATGTAGGGAAAAATGTGTATTCTCCTTACTTGAGAGATATTTATATATGTGGAAATCACGAGCTATCTTTCAACCCTAAAGTGGTTAGTAACAGATACGTGAGGAAACTTTGCGAACTTAGCGATTTTATTGATTTCAAGAAACGACAAGTATTTTTAAATGAAAAAATTTTAAATAAGGATTGCTATGAAAGGAAGGCAATTAAATGAAGTGTAGATGGCTATCAAATTTAGCTGACAAGAGACTGGAAAAAATTGGATTTAAAATGATAAAGAATAGTGAGTATCTAGTCAAATATCAAAGATATAATGAGGTGTTCAAATACATGCAGACTGTGGAGATAGGACACAAAAAGTCTGGTACACACTGTATACACTCATATGTATCAGATGATGCTAATAGTTCCAAAGAATTCAACGATTCTGTTGCACTCACCGGAATAGAAATAAAATGGTTTTTGATAAAAATGATATCTATTGGTTGGTATTCTAGTATACCGGCAATTTATTGAAGATGATAGAAAGGTAAGATAATAATATGAGAAGATTTTTTGGAATGATGCCATCAAGTGAAATTGAGGTCACAAAGATATACGACGACGGTCTTTCAGGATACTTACGCTTACAAATCGATGCTGGCCCAAATGGGTGGACAGTGCATATGGCAGACGGTTCTGCTAAATTCAAAGATGAATCCAAAGGAACTGAGAAAAACTTGGCTGAGGCTGAGGCAATCGCTAAAAAGCTTTTCCCAAATATGAAGGAAATTGATCCACAGCTAGCATGTGAGGTATGTTGTGGTGGTCACATTCACTCAAAAGAAGTAATAGATGGAAAAAATGTCGAAGAAGAGGAGGTGATGGGAGAATGAAGGTCTATCCAAACAAAGTTCCGAAAATCACAGCAACGTTCGGCATTCACCCCGGATACAGTAACACACCATTGGAAAAAGGTCCCACAGAGAGTCAGGTTAGAACCAGAATTCAAAAAATATCTGAAGAATATTTTAAAGAAACAGGAAGATATTGTTCCTTTGTTGTATTTCCCACAAGAACAATTTACAGATATGAGTGGGGGTGTCCGGAAGGTGGAGAGGAAACATACACTATTCAGTCAACGGCAGATTCCGAGAGATGTGTGACTGATCGTAGTCAAGTTGAATACATCAATGACTGTAAGAATATAATACTTGAGATTGCTAAGTCATTTAGACAGTGTACGCTAAGGATAGATGTCGAAACCGTGCTTTGTTACAAGTATGTCATGAAATGAGAAGTGAGCTGAAATTGGTATTGGTTAATGACTCAAGTAAAAGCAAGTACGTTTCGGTTACTGATCCACGTTTATCATACGAGATATGGGATGATATTAAAGGATTAGGATATCATGTGCAATTTTCAAATACAGGAACATCTACAAAAGAATTCACAGATGACAGATCGGTGAACGAAACGAATCAGGCGACAGTTGGATAACAGTAAAATAAGCCTCATTAAAAAGAAAGGAATGATTGAAATGTCAAAAAATAACAAATCGGGCAAACCAATAAGTACCCAGAATTCTGAGGAAATCAAAGAAGAAGCGGTATCCACAGAGAACCCTGTTGTTGATGAAACTAAATCTGAAGAAAAACACGATTCTAGCACAGAATCAGTGAAAATGAAAGAACCTGAAGTTAAAAAGGAGTCAAAGCCTCAAGTTTCTGTAACACATGACACTAAACCATCACACGAACTTAAAGTTGGAGATATGGTTACACTGAGGGACGGAACAGCCTCTACAGTAACTGGAACGATTATTCCCGTGTTTGCGTTTAAGAATCTGTATAGAATTGAAAAAATCCTTACAGACAGAATCATCATTGTATCGGGAACTCTAAGATTTGCAGTCAAATCTAGTGATGTCGATAATGCTAAGTAATAATTACTGAATATATAATAATAGCAATACTGATTATGGTATTGCTATTATTTTTTAGACAGCTGATTTGAAAATGGAGAAAAACAATACGTTAATTATAAAAGAAAGGTGTGAATTTATAATATGGCTAGAATAGTCAATACTACAATTACCCCCGTTATTACAGCTAATATTCAGACAGTCATGAACGATGGTTCTATTAGTAACATGTCGTTTAAGAAAGATGATATATTGACTGATATGAGGTATATTGAAAATAAGGATATCGTTAAGATTTCTGGAAGAGTGAGTCGTATAAACTATACGATTCTGCCAACTGTTCGTACATATACTGAGCTCGCAAAATTAAGGACTAATTTTGCATCAGATGTTTGTATGAATAGTGTCGATGTCGATTCTTCAGAGAAGTATAATTCGAATATTATCACAATTCCAGCGAGAGAGATTATTGAAAAAGAAAATGTAAAAGATGTCTCTCGTATTAAATATTCTCTGAAGTATTCGGCAAACTTTGAAATCGAGCTTACCGATGGTACTACAAACAAATTCACTCTCAATGAGGGTGATGATATCATAGGTCTCGAGTATCTTTCAGATGGTAAGGAAAAGACAATCGATGCAAGACTTGTTGCAATGAAGTACAATTCATCACTTATTCCAACCGATCTTGTCTTGATAGTTGATGGAAAAATTAAGGTCATTGAAGTGTTAAGAGTCAAGAATATATCTGGTACAGTTGTACCAATTGTAGATGGTGCCAATATAGCAGATGCCATTAAAGCCGTAACAGACGGTAAAATTTCTATTGCTAAAGGCACGTTTGCTAATGAACTTACTCTTGATAAGGATATCGTTATTCGGGGAGCTAAAGCAGAAATATCTGCTACTAATAAATCTGCAAGAAAACCTGAAGATGAAACCGTTCTGACCGGTGCTGTTAAAATTACAAATGGTGCAAATGTCACATTCGATGGCATAACATTCTCAAAGAATGCACTCATTGACGCAACAGGAGCTGCAAATATTACAATCAAGAACTGTATTATTTCCGACATTATCCCAAATGAATCTAAATCATATCTCATTAAAACTGGTGTGAGTGATGTTGGAAAAGTTGAGATTACTGATTGTTTCATCGGAAAAAATCAGATAGTTGATGGAAAGAAGATATATAATCTTTTTGAGCTTCAAGGTACTCTTAAGACAGGTTCATTATTCTCCAATATCTATTTTGAGGAAGGATGTTCAAATCATAATGATATCAACATCTATCAGGTTGAGGAAGATGCTCATATCACTATCGAGAACAATATCTGGGAATTCTCTAACGGAATCAGAGTCGGTATCAAGGGCGAGCCTAAATGTACAATCGACCTGTATAACAACCGCTACATGAAAACTGAAGAAGATCCGAATTATGCTGGAATCATGTTGATTCAGCCTTATTCAACGGCCACAACATCTATGGCTAATCTGGTTATCAATATCAATGATACAGTTTATGATCAGGCTGTTGAGGGTGAAAAATATCAGATTTACTATCTGTACGCAGGACCTAAAGATATGCAATTCACAGAATCAAATATTCCAACAGTTTATATTGATGGAGTCCTTGATATTCAACCCGTTCCTCAAAATACTGAAACTGTTGAGACTCCTAATAAAACAACCGAAACTCCTTCTACAGAAAGTGTTATAACTGAAGAGACTTCTGTTCAAGAATAATATAATAAAGAGAATACCAATTGGTATTCTCTTTTATTTTCTAAAAATTAATTGACTTTTATTTAAAATATAGAAAGGTGAGATATTTATGTTTGGATATACTTTTATGAAATTCCTGTGTATATTAATACTGTATTATTTGGTTGGATGTATAGTTAAGATAGTAGGGATATCGTCCAATAGTGATACTGTCAATAAATTCGGGACAGGTATATTTTATTTTCCAATTGTACTTACAACTCTTTTAATATCATTAGTATTTATGGTTTTCTCTGTTACGATAAGCACGATATGCAGAATTAAGGATATCGTGTGTGTAAGATTTTTATATTGTGGAAGAATTAAGGAGGCAAGAAGGCTTATGAAAGAAATAGAAGCGGAGGAAAATGATCTGGATGATGAAGACAATCGTGTTTAGTACATTTCCCGCATGTGGAATTGATTCCCTATGTGATAATCATAATGGAGATCCATATATAATGCTCAACTTGGACTATAACAGGTTCAAATGTAATGGAAACAGCAAGTTTCCTAAGAATTATATAGATTGTGTTGAGCGTAATATAGGAAAGGTGGATTTTATATTTGTATCGAGCCACAATGATGTAAGGAAAGAACTTAAAAAAAAGGAAATTAAATATTTCTCGATTTATCCAAGCATTAACCTCAAGGACATGTGGATTCATAGAATGAAACTAATGGGATATGATAAAGCTCTGATCAATAAAATTCAGAGGAACTTTGATCAATTAATATTCAAGTTACAATCTGAGAATTCTCCACTGGTCTATAAGTATCAATTAACTGAGAGAATACCGACAGTAACTATCGACATTCTTAATTTTGTATCATCAGATGAAAATTCATTTGTAACTAATTTTCATAACAAATTATTAGTTTAAGAAAGGTTGAATAATTTTAAATGCGAAAGTCCTGTTTTAATTGTAAACACCTATACTCTGCAGGTCAGAACATGTTTATTTGTGGCAGACATGCAAGTTCCGGCAAAATGAGATTACAGAATAGCCTTGATAATATATGTAATTTACATGAGTATAAATCAGAAAAAGAAAAAACAAATACAAAGACTATATTTTATAGATGATCAAAATAAGAGTATGATATTACCGTCATACTCTTATTTTTTCCATTTTCATTTTAAATACTAATACAATTAATAACTATAATAGATATACCTATTGATATTTATATTTTTGAGTGTGACATAAAATATTCACTATAACAAAAATGTAAATATGTATTAGAAAGGAAAAAATGGACGATGTTAAATATGGATCATGCAAGATTTTATATGGGGGATTATATAGATGATGTGGTCACTATTACCCAGAAAATAAAAAAATATAAAAGATTATCTGCCGATGAGAGAATAAAATATGTCAACGATCTTATTTCATATTATGAATTCGATAATGCTGATATGATGATCGGAGATATTATGTTAGAGAGAAACCAAGTCATCTCCGATGCAAATATAAGTAAAGACTCTTTGATAGCACTTGCTAGAAAGGGTATAGTTGTTGTTCAAAAACAAAGAAAAAGAAGGGGAATGTAATTATGGTAAAACATGTAAATATTTGTAATATAAGCACTGATGCAGAGGCAATAGTTGCTCTTGGAGGAGAAATCTCAACTCAACCAGGAACAACAGTTGAATTATTTGAAAAACGCATAAATATGGATTATGAAAAAAATGTTGACTTGATAAACAAAGTGGTTAAGTCCGGACACACCTCAATACTGGAACATCTATCGTTTTCTTTTTTACTTACAGATGTTTCTATCTGTATTGAGGAGTTCTTTATTGAGCATAGATTGGCATCATTTACGGTCAAGTCGAGAAGGTATGTAAATTTTGGGAAATCTGGTTATTATATTCCTGATGATCTACCTTCAAAAGAGTTTAAGAAGTGCTATGCTGATGATATGGATCATTTATTCGACGCATATAATAGGTTAATTGACTTAGGAGTGCCAAAGGAGGATGCAAGATTTCTTCTTCCATATTCTTTCTACAGTAATTTTATTTGTACAGTGAACGCACGTGAAGCTATCCACATCGTAACAGATTTATACAAAAAAGGTTGTGAAAGTTTAGTGTATAGTGAATGTGATAATGAGTATATAAATCTGTATATTGAAATCATGGGGGAATTGAGATCATCACTTCCATGGTTACATGATATGATTGCTAAAGACATTGAAACAATGGTACCGAAAACTAGTAAACCTGAGACGATTGACATGATGTTCGAAGAATCGTGTGCTAGGTTTGTTGAAAGACCATCTGTTGTTGTATTTGATGGTAACCATCCCAAATCATACAATGCTATCGATGAATATTGTGAGAATACTGGGAAATCGATTGAGGAGATGGTGAAAGATTCGCCTAGGGAACTGGAGATTCTAAATTATTTTATAGAGCTATCCTCAGTATCGTTGGCGACTGTGACACATTTGGTTCGTCATAGAATGCAGTCTATTGTTGTTCCAAAATTGAATTCGGCAAACTCCCGGGAATTCATTCTCCCAAAAACAATACTCAATAATGTAGAAGCACTTGGTGTATATTGTGGAACTATTACATCACACATCAATTACTGTGAAAATATGAAATCTATGAATAGTGGTTACTATTCAAGACCATGGTTCAATCAGTATATGCTTTTAGCTGGGAATACTATGGATTTAAAAACAACCATAAATGCAAAAGAACTATTAATATTCTTACAACTTCGCACATGCAATAGAGCCCAGTGGGAAATTCAGTTCATTGCTAATGAAATGCTTAACCAGCTGAGAAATATGGATAATATGGTGAACAATATGTTCGACATGTATGGACCGAGTTGTTATGTGCAGGGGACATGTCCAGAGGGTAGAATGTGTTGTGGCGAACAAGAAAGAATGAAAGAGAAGTATTCTCCCGTAAATTGAGTTGAAAAAACAACATTCCATTCGGAAGTTGTGAGTGGGTCCGGAGTTTTAAATTATCATATAATAATATAAAGATATAGGCTATGGAATGAATAATCCATAGCCTATATCTTATTCATCTGATGAATCAGAATCTATTGTAGTATCTTCGAGTTCTTCCTCAGGCTCTTCTGTAATAACATCATCTTCTTTTTTATTTTTTAAACCAAAGATATTAACGATAAATTCATAAGAGCCTGTGGATGCTAAGCCACTTATAGCACCTGAAATAAAACCATCACTAACAGATGAGAGGGATGCATCCCCGCCGATAGCGGATATTATAGCACCAACGATTGCCCCAATAACTGTTACCACTGGCGGTATACATTTATTCGGAATTTTCGGGATCGAATTTTTGATAAGGTATCCAACCACAAAACAAATACCAACGACAGGAATATTAATAAGTGACGAAACATCAAAGTTTTGCATAATATATCTTCCTTTCTTTTATATATTTAATTAGATTGTTTTATTCGTAAAATAATGGTGACTATATATATATATTATAAAGGTGTAATAAAATAAAAAGAGAGCTGATAAACTCTTTAAAACAGAGAATAGGAGTAGAGTATGAAAAATACTGTTATAGCAGCCATAGGCGTAACAATCGCCGTAGGAGTGACGACTGCTCTCGTCACCATTTTTAAAGATAGCAAAGTGGATAAAACTGAAAAATGTGAAGAAGAGCTCGCAGAGATCCAGGCTCACCACGACGCCGAAATGGCAGCTCTTGAAGAAGAAAATAATAAAAATGAAAGGGAGCATCAAAAAAGGATTGAAGAGATTCAGTCCGAGCATGATGCTAAAATCTCCAAGATGGAGATGATACGAGAGGAGCTTCTCAAGAATGTGGATTTGTGTAAAGGTGCGAGTCCGGAAGAGATATCGGTATTACTGAGAAGAAATGATGAGCTCATGAAGAAATTACATGAGATTGTAAATTAATAAGGAGCACGCGTCCTCGTGCTCCTTCTTTTTTTGTTTAAATATTATATTTTTGACATTTATATTAATAATTGAATAAACGAGGTGACTCATATGTATGACTCAACAAATGATACTCATGCCCATAAAGAGTTGGTGAGCAGGATAATTTATAATTATATCGTTCCATCTTTAAATGAGAGAGCAATGAATCATGATAATTCCAAACTAGAATCGCCAGAAAAAGAATGCTATGACAAGTATATACCAATTCTTAAGACTGCTAAGTACGGAACGAAAGAATATGAAGATGTTCGTAAGAAGATGTCAGATGAAGGTCTGGAGCACCACTATTCTGCTAATAGACATCATCCTGAGCATTTCAAAAATGGAATCAACGATATGACCATTATTGATTTGATTGAAATGGCTGTAGATTGGATAGCAGCCAGCCAACGGTCAGATACAGATTTCTTAACAGGTCTTGATTCAAATGCTAAAAAGTTCGGATTACCACCAATGCTAAAAGATATTATAGCCAACACATACAATGATATGAAATGAAGAAGACTGCTTATGTAAAGCAGTCTTCTTCTTTTAATTTTAAAAATATTTATTTTAGAAATCAAAGTCGTTACCATTGACCAAATCGATTTTTTCCATGAGGTCAAGTACAGCTTCGCTTACTTCTTCACTGTCTTTATTATCATCCTCAGCTTCATCAGAGTCATCATCTTCGGAGTCTTCACCAGAAGATTCTCCGGATTTTTCGATTTTTTTAGCGAGTTTCTTAATATCTTCCTCGAGATCAGGATACATATCTTCGAGTTCATCAAAGAAATCTTCAATCTTATCTGGAGTAAGTTGAGTTTCTTCTTTTTTCTCTTCAAGATAAAGAAGAAGATCGTCTCTCTGGGATTCAGTAATAAGACCGGCAGCAGCTTTTTCAAAAATGGCAAGCTTGGTTTCTTTATATGTGGTATTTGTCATATTGACCAACCTTCCTTTCGATTATGAAAACTTAAAGTTTTATTCAATTGTACACATTTTAAAGAATAAAAAATCCAAGGGTTATGAAACCCTTGGATACAGGAGATAAAAATAGAGTAAAACAAAAAAGGTTTAAACAGAATAACCAAAAAACGGCGTGTATGCATATATTTAATATATGCATTGGTACCGCTAACCGGATTCGAACCGGTACGCCTTATTTCATGCGGGGGATTTTAAGTCCCATGTGTCTGCCTATTTCACCATAGCGGCATATATTTCGCTTACACTCTATTACCATATAGTTAAAATTGTTATAATTTATTAAATACATGAATTTATCCTTATTAAACAAGTATTTAATAAATTCAATGAGAAAGAAAGGACTGACGAAAAGTGCCTGAATTAAATAAGGATAGGATATTCAATGAATCTCCTAAGAAAGTTTTAATCAGAGAATTCACTAATCTGAAGAATGATTATACAAAAATGAATGAATTAGATGAACAGATAGATGATAAGCATAATGAATGCATTAAAGTATAAATCATTTTGTGAAAATGAATCTCTCTCTTTTATTCTTGAAAATTCCAGATACATTTTTTCTGAGCCTATAAAAGGATATGAATTTTATAAGAATGTAATCACTGAGTCTATACTTCCACTTGGAAAACTTGAAGATGAGATCATTAAAGTTGATGAATATATTCGAGAAAACTCAAAAAACATGTCCGATACTCAGAGGGGTATGTATACAGAACTTCTTTCTATCATGGAAAAAGAAAGTTCTTCTATAAAAAACTCAACAGCTCTCTATGGTATTATGATGGAAAATTCAGAATCTATGATAGAGATATACGACGAAATTTATGAGGATGCTCATCTTTATGGTCTTAACTCTATTATAGATCCGTTTGATGGGATTATGGAATGTTCAGATTCTATTAATATTATGGATGCGATGAACATTGGTGTGAGAATACCATCCCTGTCAAGCAGTCTACTGACATATCTTGAAAGTGCATATGTTGACGAACCCAAAACACCAGAGGAGTATGCTCTAAACGCATTCACATCTAATGTATTGGGAAGAATGATGAAAGACAAATACTTCTCAGAAACAGTAGCGTCTCTTGAGAATATGAATCTTCGTCACACTATCAAAGGTCTTGCTAATGTTCCAGATTCATCATTAATTGAAAACATAGTCACAGAGACTAGCACCGAGACAGATATGAGATATGCATCCCCAGAAAATTCGGTAAATAGAATATATGAGGGAGACTCAATATCAGATTTATTTGAAGAACAAAATGATGAAGAAAAAGCAAACAGATTACTGTGCGAAAAGGCAGTAGTTGATATCAATAAGGCATTCACAATCATGGATTACATGACTACTGATAACGATGAAGCTCATAAGAACTCAATAGTTGAATCAGTTTGTATTATGAGTGATGAAATCGAAAAAATACCTCAAACTATCAGTGAACATATACAGATGTTGGAGGCTGTTTCATCTGATATTCAGAACGAAATCATTAATATTTGTGAAAAATATTTTACACAAGACGGAGGACCGTCGGCAGTAATATCAAGGGCTGTTGGTAGTCAGGGACGTGATGATGCTCAAGTTTCAAAAAAACAAAAAGAAGAATCGTATATCCCATATAATAAACCTATGACAGACACTGGTAATGTTCCTGATACAGATGATAAGACAGATGACAATACCACTAAACGTGATGAAGCAAAAAAACGACAGACTGAAAAATATGCAAATATGGAACTGGATGATGTTGACGGAATCAATGAGGCGTCAGACGATGCTATTCCAGAGTTAAGACCTCCAGAGAAAAGAAATATTTTTCAGAGAATTCAAAACAAAGCTCTTGATGCTAATGTAAAATTTAAAAGGAAAGTGGCAAACTCAAGACGAAAAGCTGTTGATGCAAGAAATGCTGGAAAAGCTACAGCAAAAATCCCTATGAACATCACCAACTCGGTTAAAAAGACGGTTGACGAATGGGATGAGATGGATGATAACCGTCGTAAGGAGTATATAATCAAGCCGGGATTTAGAAAGAAGTATTTTAGAGCTCTTCGTTTATGCATTATGCACTATGGTGCATTCGCAGTTAATCCTGTTTTAAATATAGTCTTGGCGATTTGCCAAAAAGCATCTCACACCAAAGACGTTCGTATTCGAAACGAACTTATCAGAGAACTTCAGGCAGAAATCAAGGTTACCGAAGAAAAAATCGAAGATGCCAAGTCCAACGGGGACAATCAGCAAAAGTATAAACTGATGAGAATAAAAGACAAACTCCAAGCTGAAGTAACTCGTGTACAGGCTAATACCAAATATATATAAACGAAAGGTGAGGTTCTTCTAATATGATAAAAAAAGTATTAAATGAAGTATCAAAATTTGATTTTTATTTCAGGGAAGCCGATGGTGACGATGGTAATGACAACGTATCAGTGAAAGTTGTTCCAAGAGAGAATCGAGGAACTGATTATAATGATGATACAACAAACGTCAGTGTAGCTCCAAGAACAAACCGTGGAACGGATTATAATAATGAGACAGACGAAAATACTCCCGATAATGATGAAACTGAAGAGCCCACTGACGATACTAATACGACAGATACTGATGTTGAGACAGACACCGAAAACAACAACGAAAATGATACAGATGTGGATACAGACGACACAAACGATGACACTGTCACGGAGCCTGATACAGGCGATGATGGAACAGATTATAACGATGATGATGTAGACAACACTGAGACTGATGACAATACTGAGGATAACGTTGACAACGATAATGATGCAGATCGTGCAAAAAAATATAGCTTATATCTCAGGTATCTCAAACTGTATGATATGATAGATACATTTTCTGAGAAAATCAGAACTGTTGTGAAAGACGACTCATCCCAGAATGCTGTAATAAATAAGGTTGTTGATAATCTCAATGACCTGTATGATGGTATGTATGAGTATATGACAATTAAATTTATGAATGCGTCATATATGGAAGCTGTGATATACTTTGAAACGGTCATAAACTGTATCCGGTTAAATTTTGAATTACTGAGAAATAATAAGATTAATCTAAAACAATAAACTAAAGATTATGCTAATAATCATACGAATTTACAAAGTGTATAATTTAGAATTTTGGTTCTAAATACTTTATACAATTCGATAAAATTAAAAAACCAAAAGGAGTGACATTAACAATGTTAAATTTCTTAACTGAGTCTGCTAAAGATTTCCAGGAAACAGAAACCATTGGTTCTTTCTCCATGGGTTCTTCAAAGAATGATTTCGATAGCATTTACTCACGCGCATATAATACAATGATGGAACATGCCATTGACCCTAAGGTTGATATCAACCTCATGATCAAGAATAAAGCTGTTATGGAAAGCTTTAAAGATGAGCTTCTCGGTCAGCTGAAGGAAGATTCTGAAAAGTTCGAAGGTGTTGATGGTGCTTCCAGATATGCGTCACTTTATGAACAAACATCTGCAATGTTTGATAACTGTGTTGATGATATGATCACAGAATCAACTAGAGTTGGTCAGCTTCTCCCTATTAAGGCAGTTGACTTCCCTGTAATCATCAAGCAGAATCTTGCACTTGCTACAAAGGATATTATCCAGACAGAAGTTACAAAACAGCCTATCATCAAGAAACATATCGAAAGAAGATGGATTGTTGATGAAAAGACAGGTAAGAGATGGGAATACCCACAGTGCTTCTTCAAGGATGACTTCAAAGAAATCTACGCTGCTGGTAAAGGCTATCCAATCAAGGACACAGCTGTTGATGTTACAAGCGGCCTGTTCAATTATAGTATTCCGGAGCATCTTACAGATGCTGTAGATCCGACAAGAGAAAAGATCACAATGGATCTCAAGATTGTTAAGTGCGTTGCTACTACAGATGACGGCGATGTTACAATTCCACTCGACATGAGAATCAATCTTTCTGATTCAACATGGCTCGGCGGCACTGTTAAGGATCCTAAGACAAACGAAGTTATTGATATCATCACAGGTACAGTTGACTTCATTACAAACACAGTAAATATTGCCACAGTAAATAAGAAGGTTAAGACAATTACATTCGGCGGTTATCTCTCAAATGAACTGAACGAAAGACAGGTTACTTTCGACAGAACAAGAGAAGAGCACGAATGGAAGATTGAGGATGGTTTCCGTGCAGACGTTCCATACTCACTTGAAGAACTCGAAGATGCTAAGGCTCTTATGGATATCGATCTTTATAAGCTGACTTATAATGACCTCACAGATATCCTCATCCAGATGGAAGACAGCCAGATTCTCGAATTCCTTGATAAAGAATACGATAAGTACAAGGGTATTGAACTTGATCCACTCGGATTCAATTCATTTATTCGTGAACAAGTATTCGACTGCGATTCAAGCACACAGACAGTTGCACTTCAGGTTGAATACATCCAGAAGATGCTCAAGTTCTATATTGACAGATTTGTTATCGACATCTGTGATACAGCTAAGGTTGAAAACATGACATTCGTTATTTATGGTAACCCAAGATATATTTCACTTCTTGATCCAGAAGTAAACTGGGTAGTAAAGAATGGTGATTCAATCGGCGGCGTTAAGATGAACTACAGCTATGGTGTTATGAATGCTGGTGGTCTGAAGATTCAGGTTGTTTCTACTATGAAGTATGACTCTAAGGATACTCGTAAGCTCAGATTCATCCCGTATCCACTCAGTGACGATCAGTTCACATTCAAGCACTACAAGTATACAACACATATCTTAACAGCTCAGAACAGTGGTTATCGTTCACCTAACCGTCCAGGCGGTTCAATGACATACCTCATGGGTACAACACGTAACACAACTGCGGCTATTCAGGGTATTCAGGGTTCAATCTCATTCCAGAATACACCTTTTATCCTTGATAAATAATACATCAATGATAATACATGAAGATAGAATCGTTTGATTCTATCTTCATTATTTTTAATATATAAGACATCTATATAAATATTTCACTCTTATTGTGAGGTGATTTAGTATGATTGGACAAGAACCCGGTTTTGGGATGAACTCGTTCAATAAGGCAAAAATTCGAAACGAGACAGAAACCGTGGCTAACGCCATAATTAACCTATTATTTGGTAGACCAGGATATTTTCCAAGTATGCCAAATCTGGGTATAAACATACAACAAACCATTTATATGTTCTGGGATGAAATAGATCCAGATATGATTAAGGCACAAATTGCAGTGCAATGTGAGGCGTTCAAAGATTATATTGATACAAATGAATTGGACGTGATCAAATCGGAATATAATGGTCAACCATTATTATTAGTAGTGATCCCCATACAAACTAAAAACGTAAAAGAAAGCTTAGGTATTGGTATCACACAAGACAAACAGGGAAACACCGTGTACAACTATGTAGTTGATACTGGCGAATATTAAAAATATTTATTTTAGGAGGATTTTAAAATGGCTGATGAAAATATCAAAAATGAAACAAATGGCGCATCTATTGACAACGATAATATAGGTGCAGTTGGTAGAGATAGTGGTCTAGATGTATCATCACTTCTCAAGGCTAATAAGGAAGAACCTGTGAAGAAGGAAACTGCTATTGAAAAAATGAAGAGAGAAAAGGCAGAACATGGCGGTGGTCTTGTTGTAGATAATAAGGAACTCGCTGAAAAAAATGCCGAAAAACCGCTGATTGCCAATAAAGCTGAGCATGATGCAATGAATGAGATTGATGAGTATATGAAGGAACAGGACAAAATGATTGCCGCTGCAAAGAATGTTCATTTTGATCGTCCACCTCAAACACCTCAGGAAATGGTTGCTGTTATGGAAACACTTGGTAAAGCAGCCGAATCAGAGGAGATTATGAATGGTGAAAAAGTTGAAACTGTCGCCATGGATACCCAAGAATCTGAAGAAAAACCTGCAGAAGAGTTTAAAAAAGAATCCGAAGAAACTGCAGTTGTTGATGAAGAGAGAAAGAACATCGTAAACATTCTCATAGATAAGACTGGTCTCGGCGGGGATTTTAAGTTTACGGATGAAGAAAAAGAAAAGATTTTCTCATCGACAGAAATTCATCTCAAGGAAGTTGAAGAGATGGATCTTTCAACTATCACAGTTAAAAAAGCTGATAAATCATTCCTCGAGTCTGTGAACGAATTCCAATTATCAAGTTCAAAAGTACCAGTCGTATTCCCAGCTTCAAGATTTAAAGCTTATATGACAGGACTGTCATATGGTGAAATGGGAGATATGTCCCTCAATAACGAGAATGTAACATTTGATCAGCTCCATAAAAAACTCACAGTTATTTATAATAAGATGATCAATCCATCAATTGGAGAGTTCGAAAGTTTTGAGGACTTCTTAAAGAAATTTGCATATGTTGACATTGATCTGGCCGTGTACGGTCTTGTTGTCGCAACATTCCCAGAGGTTGATGATATTCCTCTCACATGTAATAATGAGAAATGTAAGAGATCATTTAACCATAAGTATTCACCACGAACACTTCTCAGATTTGAAAAAGCAAATGATAAGTTCTTAAATGCTATGAAGGACGTTGTTGAATGCCCCGCAGGAGATTCTGATAAGCTTCTTGAATCATCTCCAGCACGTGTTCATAAACGTGTAAAATTACCATTCTCAGGTTTCATTATTGAAATCGGAATTGCATCTGCATATGATTATCTCTATACTATCGTTGATAATATCATTGGTGATAAGTTTAAGAATGAGCATCCGGATGATGTCAACGGAATATTACAAATTAATGCGACACTCCTTGGACTTATCAGAGCCGTATACGTACCATCAGGAAATGGATCGTACACAATGTTTGACAACTTTGAAGATATGATTAATGCTCTCTACATGGTAAAACCTGAAGAAATCTCGATTCTTGCATCCCTTCTCCAGAAGTATACAGACAGTTATACAGTTGAATTCGAATTATTTGGAATTAAGTGCCCACACTGTGGAACTGAAACAAGGCGTATCCCACTGGATATTAATAGCCTGGTTTTTCTCAAGTATCAACGTCTGATGAGTACAGAAATCGATATCGACAACATTTCGGTATTGTAAATGAAATGCTCGCCTTATTCAAGGGAGAATTATCTTATCATGAATTTATGAGAGAGATGCCCTATAAGGAAATGCTGGCGTTGAGAGATGCTAGAGTTCAACAGCTGTTAGACGAAAAGAAAGCGTCTGACGAGGCTCGGGAAAAACAAGCACGAGAAAATGCTAGAAATCAAATACTAAGGAAATAACATTGGAAATGCTTAAGTTTTGTTTCTATTAATTTAAAATGATTAATAGGAAAGGTGACTATATAGATGAAAAAGTCCATGGAATGCTATATCAATGATATGACTTCTGGTGACCTCGAAACTCTCGAGAAAATCATCTCTCTCCAATATAAAAAATTTGTCAGGTTCTACAGGCTAATTAGAGAATATTCTGGATTAATTTCAAAACTCAAATATGAATTTAATTCAGCATCATCTCTTGACATACTTCTGTATCTGGAGACAAAGAGAGATCCTAAGAAGATCTGTGACGAGATAGAATGTTCTATGCGAGAGAGCGAATACGATGGTACGGTATCGGTTGTCAAGAAGAATATTTTCATATCATTGTTTCTTGATGAAGAGAGTGACAGTTGATATACAGAAAGATAGGTAAAGGATACTTGTCCTTTACCTATCTTTTCTATCAATATATGATTGTATTAATTTGTAAGTTTCATCATGATTCATTGATTTAAACATGATGACAGTCGGAGATAACACGATATCGGTATTAACAGACTCAAATAATCCGTGGTCTATGAGCGATTTCATAGTTGGAAAACAATAGTCTGATCGCTTATTTGGTTTTATGGCGAGTTCTGCTATAGATGAAATTATGGAGCTATTGGAACCCAAGTTCTCTAAATTAGATGGATACTCCTTTAAAATGTATTCTATAACATCTATGTTATTATTCGAAATTGCTCCTCGTAGCACCTCCACCAGAACAGTTGTTTCATCCTCATGAATGCTTCTCATTTTGTTGATAAACCACATTAATGGTTTCAACCATCCATTCTTAGATAATACATATAGTATCTTTTCCTTGAATGTCATCATATCCACAAAATTATCCCATAATATCTCCCATGTATCAACACTCCTCAGATCAAGTTTTTTATCCAAGAATATTTTATCCGTCTCGCACATATGGTCATATGATTCACTATACACCACATGTGCTCCTGTAGGGATTTGTACTCTTCTGATAAATATATAACTTTCATCAAAATTATTAAATATGTAATTTCCTGTGGAAAAGATCATATTATCCCCAACATCAGGAATTGTATTTATATTCAAACCATCTGAGTATTGGAATCCATTATGGTTTTCATCAAGTTCCATGAATTTCCAATTATACTCCTTATATTCAGGTTTTCGTCTATCAATCATTTGATCTCACCTTCTTCAAATTTAAAAGTTTTTATTAAAACGTCAATATTTTTCACCAAAAAACAATCATTATAATAATTAAAAAGATAAAGAAAGGAAAGTTAACATGAAAATAGAATTGTTTGATATGGATGAATTTGTAGATATAAACAAATTAAAGCCAATAACATCCCCTGTTCTATTTGAACGAGGGGGAATACCCAATCCAAACGGTTTAATAAGTAATGAAATATTCGGAGTTTCGGTCAAATCAAGAAAAGAAACATTTGCGTATATAGATTTACACGATCATTTCTTCCACCCACATATTTATAAAATAATCAGGAGAGTTTTCAGAAATATTGATAAGTTGCTGAACGGAGAGGTATACTATTCAGTCTCTAACGATGGATCACTTGTTAAAGATCCTAACGGAGAGACAGGTATAGAGTTCTTATATAACAATTGGGAGAAGATCAAGTGGAAAGGTAATGAAGGTATGTCTTCGGAACGTACAAATTTGATTTCGAAGAGCAAGAAGAATGAGGTATTTATTTCTAAGTTTTTAGTTATACCAGCATATTATCGAGATATTAAATCATCAGAAAAAGGGCAGGGTGGTGGAACTGTAGAACTTAACAATGCGTACACACGCCTTATACGCATGGTCGGTCTGATTCAAGAACGAGATATGTTTGACTTTTCATTCAATACAACAAATTACAATATTCAAAAAACGCTTGTATCTATATATGATTATTTAAAGGACAAGCTTGATAAAAAGAGTGGTCTGTTACGAAAATATCTCCTTGGCAAAAACGTTGATTATTGTACTCGTGTAGTTATATCAGCCAGCCCATATACACAAAATGACCCAGCCGATAATATGGTCACATTTAACTATTCAGGTGTTCCTATAGCACAAATCTGTTCGCTTTGTTATCCGTTTGTGATTGCATGGCTGAGAAATTTTTTCGAAAGAGAACTCATAGAAAATAAGAGTTCCAAATGGACGGGGAGTGTTACAGACATTGAAGGAGAACTTCAAGAAATTAAAAACCCCGAAGCATTTTATAACGATACCTTCATTAAAAAATCCGTAGATAAGTATGTTTCCGATCCATCAAGTCGATATGATAAGATTCCGGTTCCACTTGTAAATGGAAAAACTGGATTTTTGAGATTTAATGGTAGATTTGTAAATGTTAATGCTGAAAATGCAGGTATAGTTTATAGACCAATGACATGGACTGACTTGTTATTCATTGCATGCAGCGAAATTACTAAAAACAAACATCTGATGGTCACACGATACCCGATATTGAATAACTTTGGTATATTCTTATCAAGGATACGTGTTGCTTCAACATTAAGAACTGCTCCTATGGATATCAATGGGACTATTTATAAATGGTATCCAGTTATTGATCTGAATATGACACCCCATGAAGTTGCTAATAATTTTAAGGATACAATATCGTTTTCAAATAGTTATCTTGCGGGTCTTGACGGGGACTATGATGGTGACCAAATTACTGCAAAAATCCTTTGGACGCAGGAAGCTAATGAAGAATGTGAGAAAGTAATGAATTCAAAATCATTTTTCTTGAATACAAATGGGAAGAACATGAGAACTATTGACCTTGAAGCCATCCAAACGTTTTATGTTCTTACAAAAGATAAAACCACATAAATCGTATTTTTACATATTTAAGAAATATACTATACTTGTGTAATACCTAAGATAGGATATATGAGATTCAATACAAATCTCATATATCCTATTGGAAGGGAGGTGTCTGGATGGAAGACACTTCTGTAATAATATAAGAAAATAGGAGTGTATATTTCACACTCCTATTTTTTTTATTTTTTTGTAAAATCACTTTTTGTAGTTTTTTCTGAAGACTTTTGTGAGCCCTTTTCGTTTTCTTTGATAGCAGTTGTTGTTTTCTTGCTATCAGGAGCAAGATTTGCAGCCACTACCGGGTTTGCTTTTTCTGGAAAATTCTGCATCTTAACATTTTTGAGATTAAGAAGAAGTCTTTCACTCTTGTTTGCAGGGTTAACTTCATAAACTTTTTTGTGACCATTGATAAGTCTTACAATGGTTTCAACTGAAAGTCTGCATGGATTTATAACTGGACCGGAAATACCGCCGAGTTCACTTATAGAACCTTTTGATGCAATTGTAACAAGTTTTGTTTTTTCTTTAGAAATCATTTTTATCTTTCCTCCGTAACATCTACTTCATCGACGCCCAGTATTTCATCAACACCAAGGTCATCTGAAGATTTTAAAATTTTTTCAATTTGGTCATCCTCTTCGTCTGACTGAGGGATTCTATCTATCAACTCCTCAATTTCTTCAGAAGATACTCCCTCGAAGAATTCACTATCCAGCTCATCAAAGCCTTCAGCTATTTGGGCATCTTCTAACATTGAACCGATGATGACTCTATCTCTTTCGAGAGAAGCACGTTCACGTCTGATTGATTTTAAACCACTAATCATCGAGAATCATCCTTTCTTTTATTTAAGTAATTTATACTATTGTTTTCCTCACACAATAGTAATTATGGATTGATTTGACTGATATATTATAAAGATGATAAACACATTACTTATATGAAAGGAGACAAATTATATGTTAATACGAGACGTCGAAAGATGCTTGGTAAATCCATTGAAGGCATATAAGGTTTTCTTTGACCTAACGTTACCAGCAGAAAATATGTATCAGGTTAACTTCGATTATGGTCCCTATATGGAGCTGTATAGATATCTTTGTGACGAATATGAAGAACTCGATGATGTAATGGTAGAATTCTTTAATGAAAAATTCCATCTAAAAGGAGATGAGCTGTTCCCAATTCACGTACTAGATAACCCATTTGGTAGAGATATGATGATGGAGTACTTTGTGACATTTGTTGAAAAATACGAAGAGTATATCATGGAACTCCAAACTCGCATATGTTTAAATCGTGTGGATAATGAAGGAATACAGTTTGTACTGGAGGATATGCCAAGGTGTTTCAAAAATATAGCTCTTCCACCTATAGATATGATGGATCATATCTCTGAAGCCCTACCACTTCTTTCGGATGAAACCGAGGTAAATCCCAGATTGACACTGAGATTGACAAGATTCATGTCGAAAACAACTCATCATGTAATTGATGTACTGTATAATCCGGACCGTTATAGAGAAATGGAAAAAATAAGAAAAATGGAGGATGTTATGGAGAGAGACGAAAATAAGGTTGTTTGTTGGAAAACTGACAGTGAAGGAGTTACATCCTTTGAAATAATTTCAAAGGATAAGCTGAAGTTTAATATGCCAACACTTAAGCAAAAAGCCAAAGAAACACAGAAGAATGTGAATAAGCTTGACAGTAGTCAGGGTGTCGATATCAAACATCCAAAGGAAACAATGGATGATGAGTATGTATACGAGGAGAGAATCCTTGCATACAAGTATACAATAACAAAGTTGATCTCCAAGCTTAATGGTCAGACTGGAGATAAGTATATAAGAGATAATGATATCTTCGGTATGCAAATAAAGAAAATAAAAATCAATGACAAATTCAAGGAACTATCGAAGTGGTTTGATGGAAATGATTATGATGTGAATGACATCAAATTTAAGGCTAAGTTTATCACGTATATTGGAACTTGGATTTGTAATAATCTTGAGGAGATTGCAGAAAAATGTTACAAAATCAATGATGACGGACGTTTCATTGAGTATGATGCAAAGATTGAATATGTCGATTATACTTCGTCAAGACTATTCGATATGATTCATAAGATGCTGGAAAATATCTCTTATGAAGATGACCTGTTGTATTTTAATGAAATACAAACATATCTTAAGACAGGCAAGAGGAGAATCAAGAAAAACATGAAGAAGATCGGCAACATAAATGAACAAACTGAAATTCTTGCTGATAGAGGAAGGAGATTTTCTGGAGCACAACAGGATATAACGATGGATTCATTGTTAAAGCTGGCATATCTGTCAGCCACGAACTCCCCAAGTTGTAAAGGGGTTGTGGACTTTAATAATGGATATAAATTTAGAAAGAAAAGAGAATCTGAGTTAATGATTGCTCAGTTAGGTGCTGCAATTATAAAGCAATGTAAGAAAAACGGACCTAGCCAGATGTTCAGATTCTTCATAAAATGCAACCCGAGCATTTGGACAAGACATAATACCGATTGTACGGAAGTTAATGTCGGTTTATGTGCGTTAAAGTACTATGCTTTTATTGCAAACAGAAAGGATATTAACAGAGTAATTGAAAGGGTGATTTGAAAGTAATATAAATAAAAAAATCTTAGTAAAGGGAGTGTTCACATATAAAAGACGAAATCCTAATAAGAAGAGAGGTGAATAATAAAAATAGAAGAAATAAATAATAAAGGAGGCTGGTGAGAAACTCGTTATATGATTACACATATAGATAGATCTATCGTTCATTGAAATACGCATATATAAGAGGAGAACCATTTGGTTCTCCTCTTTTTTGTTAGTTATTTGACCTATTAAAATCAAACGGGTCATACTCATTTTGACTCTCTTTCTGCCCAATATCCTTTCGTTCCACAACATTTTTTTGTCCTCTCTTAGTTTCTTCGAGTGCCACGAACTGAGTTGATAGACTGTATGTGGACACTGACTTCGGTAAATCGATATCATCAATAAGTCGAATTGTATTTCCGGCTTCATAAGGATGGTGGAAGAAGTCGAGTCTTCTAAGTTTATCGTCATCTTCAGATGATCTATAACGGCGTTTTAATAACTTAAATGCCAAGAACACATCATCCGTATCTCTTTTTGTTTCTTGGTTAATTACTATTACAACATCGCTGTTTTCTATAATTTCCCATGCACCTGCAACACCATCACGACCAACTAAACGTGTTACATCTTCTTTATTATTTTGGAGAGCAGCATCTATTACGCCAGATGCGGAACGATTTAACTGTTGGGCAGTGATGACAGGTATATCCAATTTCTTTGCTAATGTTTTTAATTCGTTACTAATATTTTTAAGTTCTTCTTTTTCAGTAACAGCTTTTTCGGCAGGTCTTATTCTCTTAATATAGTCTAATATAAGTGCGATCACTTCGGTGCCATCATCGTATAAATCTTTTATAATACCATACAAATCATTTGTATCGATAGACCGGTTTGCATAGTACTTAATAACTATATCAATATCGTTCTTATCTGTGAGTGTCATTTCACCTTCATTTCGTAATTTTTTAATTACTTGAGCGGGTGTGTAGTTTCGAATGTCTTCAGACGAAACTTTCATATTGAATATACGTTCGATGGTTTCATCTATATCATTCTCCATCGTGATAAGAAGTACTGCAGGTGTTTTACTCGGGTCCTTAGCCTTGATATCTGGATTGTACTTTTTGATATCTAATGCAGCCTTAAGCAGAATTTGAGACTTACCACCTCCCGGAAATGCCAGATATGTGTATAATCTTTTTGAGTGATACCCCGGTGACAGAATTGTGTTAAGTCGTCGTATTCCTGTTAAGAACACTCTATTCTTATCACGAAGTTTATTACTTGCCTCTGTAACAACATTCTCAAAATATTCTTCTCTCAATGAGAAGGTCATATCAGAATCCAAGCTGTTGGTATTACGTTTAATACTGATAACCGACGATGCTATATCATATAAATCTTGGCTTACAGCTTTATATGATTTGAAATCACCGTCTGTTATATGATCAAGAATCTCCTGATAAATTTCTTTTAATGTCAATGTATAACCATACTCAAGTCTATCATCGATACACTTGATGAGCCATTTGGTTTCTTCATATGATATCTTAAGTTTATCTATTCCATCAACGATCTCATCGGTGAGGGCATTTGATTCGCTATCATTTTTACAATATTGCTTTACCATTCCTTCGTTCTCAAGGTCATGAATAAGTCTTGCTTCAAGACTCTTTCTAATAACCCATACTCTCGCTTTTAGCTCCTCATCTTTCTCATATACAGAGTCATCAAGGTTATTAAATAATTTATATGTACTGGTAAGTGCTTTCCTAGTTCTTAGAACACTTTTCTTATATATAAACGCTATGATGCAATCAAGCATAGCCATATCCATCTTAAGTTTGATTTTCTTTAGTTTGATCTTATTTATATTTGGGACTTCTTTTAATAATGATTCTCGTTCCATTTTTTTCATGTCCTTTCATGAAATAATTCTAAGATAACTAAATGTTTTCATGACTATTATTTTGGATTACTCTTAATTTTAGAAAAGCATTATGACGTGTACTTATCAATAATGAGTGTATCTTACCACCCACATAGATAATATTATTTTAACAATAAGAAAACTTGTTTGTGTAACAATTTGGTTGGGGTTAGGAACACTCCACATAAATTTGATACTGGATATTTTTAGAATATCCTCTAAAATCAAGGATTAACATACCAAAAAGACAGCAAGTAAAGAAACTTTGCGTAGTAAGACAATGTTATAATCACATTCGTGATTTAAAATAATTTTAAAAAGGAGGTAACTCCAATGAGAGTTATTAAAAGAACAGGAGAATCTGTAAAATTTGATAAAAGTAAGATTGTCAATGCCGTTCAGAAAGCATTCATTGAAATCGATGGGAAACTTACAGATTACTCCATTTCTAAATCAAAAGAAATTGCCGATTTTATCGGTTCGTTTAAAAAGAAAAAAATGTCTGTAGAGGACATTCAGGTTGAAGTTATAAAAAAACTCATGGCGAGCAAACGTAAAGATGTTGCGATCGCATATACAGAATACAGATACAAGCGTCAGCTTGTGAGAGAAAGTAACACGACTGATACAAGCATCATGGAGCTTCTCAACGGAACAAGTGAGTATTGGAATAAAGAAAACTCCAATAAAGACAGTAAGAATGTCACAGTACAGAGAGACTACATTGCAGGAATTACAAGTACTGACATATCTAGAAGATTCCTCATTCCGGAAGATGTTGTCAAGGCCCACGATGAGGGAATAATTCATTTTCATGATATGGACTATTTTGGACAGAAGGTTTTATCTAACTGCTCATTATGTAATCTTGAGGATATGCTCCAAAATGGAACTGTTATTAATGGGGTTATGATAGAAAAACCTCATAGACTTATAACTGCCACTACAATCGCAACACAAATTATTACTGCGGTAACATCATCACAGTATGGTGGTGTTAGTATATCTCTCACACACTTAGCCCCTTTTGTTCGTGACAGTTATGAAAGATATTATCAGAAATATATTGACAGGAAATGTAGTAAGAGAAAAGCTAAAGAATGGGCGATGCTTGATCTGAAGAAAGAGATCTCAGATGCAGTTCAAACATTCAATTACCAATGTAATTCTATGTCTACTACAAATGGTCAGACACCATTTTTAAGTGTATTCATGTATCTGAATGAAACTGATGAATATAAGGAAGAACTTGCAATGCTCATTGAGGAATTCTTGAATCAGAGAATTCTTGGTTTAAAAAACAAAGTTGGTGCATACGTAACTCAAGCATTTCCTAAGTTATTATATGTTTTGGAAGAAGATAATGTACATCCGAATTCTAAGTATTGGTATTTGACTGAATTGGCAGCGAAATGCACTGCTAAGAGAATGGTTCCAGATTATATTTCTGAAAAGAAGATGAAGGAATATAAAGTAGATGCTAACGGAAATGGTAATTGTTATCCGTGCATGGGATGTGTTGATGGTAAAGAAGTAGTCACATATCGAGTACATGGTCAAACATATACTGAAAGCATTGAGAAAATGTGGAATCGAATGGCGTCCTACAGAAAAGTTCAGACCCAGCCCAATGGTAAAGATTACTATATTGACACAGATGGTGTTGAAATTTATGATAATAAAGATGGTTTTGTGAAAAATTATCGAATTATCAAAAATCACAACAACGAGTGGCTCAATATAAAATTCTCAAATGGAAGAAGTATAAAGTGTACAAAAGATCATCCATTCGAAACATCTAATGGTGTAGTTCTTGCGAAAGATTTAACCAAAGATGACGAGATACTTGCTGATTATTACAGTAACTTCTCGGAAAATAATATCGAATGCGATGTGGATGAAGTGTACGAGTATGGATTCTCATTGTCCCATAATCAATCTCGTGATTTCGAAGGTTATATACCATCAGATATTTTCAACTACAGCATTTCGTCAAGGAAGGCGTTCTTGGGAGGAATGGCAGCATGCAAAGGAGAATTGGTACACTACGAAGATTATACAGCTGTCAAGATGACTACTCATAGTAAAGAATTAGCATTGGGAGAAATGTTATTAGCCCAGACTCTAGGGTATAAATCGGGAATATATCAGTTAGACGACGTATATGTAGTAGAATTTAAATGTGATGAAGAATTTCTCAAATATCTCAACGCTTCCGAAACATCTGCCGAAATAAAAAATGACATGATTATTCAAGACAACGATATGATTCATATGGTGTCATGTGAAGAGATTCAAGAAGAAGGATTCTCATATGACGTTACGACAGAAAGTGAGCACTTCACTGTGAGTGGTATATACTCGCATAACTGTAGATCATTCCTCACTCCATATCTTGATGAGCATGACAAGCCTAAGTATTATGGAAGGCTCAATATTGGTGTTGTCACAATATCTCTTCCAGATTTGGCATTCTCATCAGGTGGAGATATGGATAAATTCTGGGAATTGTTTGAGGAAAGAACAGAGTTATGCCATAAAGCGTTAAGATGTAGATATGAAAGATTCAAAGGTGTCAAGGCTGAAGTTGCTCCTATTGTATGGCAGTATGGTGCATTCGGAAGACTTAATGAAGATGACGATGTAACAAAGCTCATAGACAACGGATATGCTACTATATCTCTTGGTTATGCAGGACTTTATGAATGCGTAAGATATATGACCGGTTCATCGCATGCTGACAGAGGTGTTGGTCGTGAATTTGGGCTCAAAGTAATGCAGTCTCTGAATGACAAATGCGCACAGTGGAGAGAAGCAGAGAACCTCTCGTATAGTCTATATGGAACACCTATCGAATCAACTACATACAAATTTGCAAAATGTCTTAAAAAGCGTTTTGGTGATGATGTATTTAAGAACCTTGACGGGCATGATAGGAATTATATTACAAACAGCTATCACTGTGCCGTTTATGAAGAACTTGACCCGTTTGAAAAGCTGTCAATCGAATCTGAATTCCAAAAGCTTAGCCCGGGTGGAGCAATCTCATATGTTGAATGCTCTGATATGCAGCAGAATATTCCTGCGGTACTCTCTGTAATTAAGTTCATATATGACAATATTATGTATGCTGAGCTTAACACAAAGAGCGACTATTGTCAGGTGTGTGGATACGATAGAGAAATTAAAATTATCGAAGAAGATGGAAAACAGATTTGGGAATGCCCACATTGTGGCAATCGAGACCAGAACAAAATGAACGTCGCAAGACGTACTTGTGGGTTAACAAAACTAGCTCACGTTAAATTGCTCTAATTGCGGGAAAGCCCCCATAATACTAACTGGCTACAACGTAACTTGAAAAGGTAAGCGTGAATGCGGCATAAGTTTAAAACTTTAGAGACCATAAAAATAGTTAGTGTAGGGGTGACCGGGGGTGCGAGTCCCTCAGACGCAACGCAACTCCTTAACAGGTAATGCTGATGGAGGACGCTCAACGACTACCATAGCAATTAATTATTTATACTTTTTGCGTAGTGCAAAAGAAAAATATGCGCACTAGATAAAAAGTCTGAGTGATATGTTAGTGAATTTAAATATAAATAATTAAAATGTATAGTCTACTCCCCTAATAAATATCGGGAAACCGAGGGTAGAAAGGATATTGGAAGTCAGTTCTGGAACGAAGGAAGAACAAATGAGATATCTGAAAGATTTGAACATCTGTCTGATATTAACGCTAATGAGGATATAGACAAATGAGGTACGCTAGTATACGAAAAATGGACATAAGCAACGGAGAAGGTGTTGGTGTTGCATTATTTGTACAAGGATGCCACTTTCATTGTAAGAACTGTTTTAACTCATGCACATGGGATTTTTCCGGTGGAAAAGAATGGACAAATGTAACAAAAGAGTACTTTTTCTCTTTGATAGATAAGGAGTACATAGATAGGGTCACCATATTGGGTGGAGAACCTTTGGCTGATGAAAATGTGACTGAAGTATATACCATTATATCAGAAATACGAGAGAGATTTCCTGATAAAAAAGTATGGCTTTACACAGGTTATAAATTTGATGACATAGTGATGGATTCCATTCACGATTTCTCATTTACTGGGGAATCGAACAAATATGTTACAGCACGTTCTATGACCGCATTGAGTGTGGATGTCCTTGTAGATGGATTATTTAAAGATGAACTCAAAGATTATCATCTACATTGGAGAGGAAGTTCTAATCAGAGAGTCATTGACATAAAGAAAACATATGAGGAATATTTAAACAAATTGTCAACAACAGCCCCATATCATTTTCAATATGAGGAAATGCTTAACGAGTGTATAATTACAATAGATTAAAAGATAGAGTGTGTCATGTTTAGACACACTCTATTTTAAATTACTAATACAATATAATTTATTATATTGTATTAGTATCATTATTAGACTAATGCTAATTAAGAAAGGATTGATTATATAATGACTAATTTAGAATTAATGATTTGTGAAGCAGAGAATAATGGAGAAATGGATCTTGATACAAGAGATATGATGCTTAGTATTCTTAATGAAAGTACAGCAGAGGCTAGGGAAGCAGAGCGTATTCATAAAGAAATAAAAAATAAAGAAGAGCTTATCAGTAAATTCGAGGACATCATAAAAAAGACAAGAAAAGAAGACAATGTTCATGAACGCATCAAAATTAAAAGAGCTGCTCAGGAAAAAATAGATAAATTGAGAAAAGAGATTGATCAACTCAAACAAAAGTCTTGGAAGTATAGTGATGCATATTTAAGAAAAATGCACGGTGACAATGCAGCTAGGATGCTCAAATCCGATCTGTATGGTAGTTCAAAAGATGATAGAGAATATTGGGCAGGAATGGAAATATCTAAAGGTATGAAACGTAAAAAACATAAGAATAATACAAAGGAAAGGACTCCTGGTAGATATAAAACCTGTGATGGTCTGAAAGAATCTGTTCTTGAAGAAATTTATGAAGCTGAGCTTTGTGGAGATATTACTCCGGAAGAAAGAGCTGTATTAATAGATTATCTTAACGATTGATAAATTAAAATTAGACTATAGATAATATTATCTATAGTCTAATTTTATTCACTTTACATATCCATATAATCAATGAGAAGCCGCCTCTCTTCATCTGTTATTTTACCATTAAGTTCAGACTCATAGATCTCTTCAAGAACGGATTCTTTCATAGTATTGCGGGTGTTTTTTAGTAAATCATTTCTTTTCTCTTTATTTGATTCATGCTCTCGGCTTAATTTATCTATTCTTTCATTTAGTTCATTTCTCTTTTTTCCAGTTAGGATCATTTTACGGAGCTCTTTCTTTAATTCTTGAGCTTTATCCTTTTTCATTTTACTTTTATTGATTTTATCGTATATATCTTTGATTTTCTCTCTTTGTGATGCATCCAGATCTTTATAACCAGGTTGTCTGACATCTCTTTCGGAGTTTCCTCTCCATGGGTTCTTTTTAGCATACGCTTTACCTATTTTTATGTCGTGATTAATAATCCGTTCATACCTACTCATACGATTAGGGTCCTTACTCTTACCCGAGTATTTTTTAGCGGTTGGGACCATGTGCTTGCCCAGGATATATGATCTGCGTGCGTTATCGTCTGGATCTACTGTATTGGCGTAGTGAAATGCTTCATCTCTCTTATTTTTAATCTCACGCATTTTGTCAGCAGTGGCATTTGCCATTCTTTTATTTCCCTCAGCCTCGAATTTCCGTTTCATGTCATCAAGCTTCTGGAGCTCGACACACCATTTATGATTTTCCTCATCAGCTTTGTGTCTAGCTCTGTATTGCGCTGTGCTTTCATTAAGAATACCAAGCATCATATCTCTTGTATCAAGATCTATTTCTCCATTATTCTCTGCTTCACAAATCATTAATTCTAAATTAGTCATAATTATATACATCCTT